>Ga0123355_10000085_pt1 | contig 98363 bp, 97 predicted proteins | sample TergutEmb28metaG_3_FD_89872 | JGI IMG/M metagenome (GOLD analysis project Ga0123355, IMG submission 89872) | Embiratermes neotenicus P1 segment gut microbial communities from Petit-Saut dam, French Guiana - Emb289 P1 | ecosystem: Host-associated > Arthropoda: Insects > Digestive system > Gut ... | reverse complement strand
GGCTTCTATCTTGGTTCTACTCGTATCTTTAACCAAGACGGAACACCAAACGTCACCAACTGGGAAATCAATGGTACTCAAACTCTGACAGCCCTGTGGGGAGCAAACATCATATTCACAGGTCATGGCTTGTATAATATTGCCAATACCACACAGTCAACTATCTCTTTACCCTCTCTTGCTGATACCGCGAATAACGAGTTCTTGGGATGGAGAGTTTTGGGAACTGAAGCTCCGGCGGTGACAGGCACCCATATCGTAGATGGTCATGCAACCCTCAGTCCAGTATGGGGGGCAAACTTTACATTCACAGGGCAAACTCATCTTGATGAACAGGTAGAAATGGGACAAACAATAACACTGCCTACATTGACAAATACACCATTGCTTGAGTTTATGGGATGGAGGGCAGGTGGTACAGGCGAGATATTAACTCAAACCCAAGCCGGTGCACATAGTACATTCACCGAGGTCTGGGGAGCGAACGTAGTGTTTACGGGGCATCCTAATTACAGCCAGCTTGTTGAATATGGTACAACAATTACATTACCACGTCCAGCCGACACAAGCCGACAAAGATTTCTTAACTGGCGAACAGGAGCTGTCATTATCGAAGAAAACACAGTGACAGTCACTGCTCACATCACTTTCGACCCTTTGTGGGAGAATTTGCCTGGTGTGGCACCTTGGATAATAATTGTTGGAACCGTGATAGGTGGGTTATTGTTAATTGGCTTATCACTCTTCTTTATCCTGTTGCGTCGGCGCAACGAGGACAAGAAAGTATTGCTGTGATAATCTGTTTGCAACTTTTCGATACTTATGGTTATACTAGAGTGTTAACATTGGGGAAAAACAATGAGTAGAAGAAGAAAAAGAAAACGTATAGTGCTCGTCATGCTTATGTTAATGATCGTTGGGGTCGCAGCTTTGGCCATGTACATGCTAAATCGTCCTTTTACAATTCAATTTAATACTGGTGAGGGCGAGGTAATTGCATCACAAACTGTTACACCAAGAAATCCCATGAATTTGGAGACACGCAGGTTCATGCCTATAAGACCAGGCTGGACTTTTATGGGGTGGATTGATGATGGCGGAAATGTTATAAATAATACAAATCAACTACGGGCTAGCGCAGTATTAGAAGCACGATGGGAGCGCGATAGTTATTTTGCACAGATGTATGTTGAAGGTGTACGTGTACGTACAATCCAACTTGATGCTAATGCACGGATTGCGCCCGCCGATTTGAATTCACCTGCTGGTGGATGGATTGTTACTCCGAATGCTAATACTTCTTTTGACCGCTTTTTCGGATGGAGGTTTTATGACATACTTGGTAATCGTAACGAATTGATGCGTGACCACATAAACGCTAATAACTGGTGGATATATTCTTTTACTTGGAATACAGGGTTACAACAATGGGTAAGCCAAGGCAGGAGGGCTGTGAATGTTAATAATCCATTCGAACCCGATCTGTACGATACAAGTTTTCATGCTATAGTTGATTATTATCGACCTGATGGAGGGGGATTGTTGCTGACTGGGTCGCGACCTGTTGCAACTGTGTTTAATCATGCAGATACATCATTGCCGCCACAACTGGGTATGCATTTTAGAGACGACATCACAATACCTGCGTTCAGTGATTTTGGCTCTCCCGCCCAATTTTTGGGATGGCGAATAGATTTGCCAACAAGTAATAATGAACAGCATAACCGAAATCCTTTGACTGGTGCAGTTACATCTGTTACTCGATTGGGGCATGATGTTGATGACGAAATGCGCAGACATGATATTGCAAGATTGAACAACCAGATATTATCAAGAATCTTTATGCCTGGCGAATCATTTAATCTTGATACTATTTTGCATTATATTGCATGGACTCCAAGTGGTCTGAGTGGAGTTATTGGGCAGTGGGCAAGGACGATAAATTTTTCTCCTGTCTTTTGGGGTGACGGTAACGCGGCAAATATAGAAGGTGCCGAACGATTTTACGTGCGTACAACTGCACAAAATGGAGATATTAGTTTACGCGCTATTACAGACACATTTGATTTAGACGCGATGCCAGTCCATATCGAAGGTGCTGGTATTGTATTGCAAAGACCAAACTTGCGACCAAACATGCGGTTTGTGCGTTACAGATTTTTTGTTGGCAGTGTCGAAACCGTTATTAATTACAACCAATTAAATGTACCTTTTGTTGTTACTATGGACACTTTATCACCGCTTGGTGTGCGTGGTTTAGTGATTGAAATGGAATGGGCGGGTATTTCAAATGTTACTGTGCATTTTGATTTTGTTGGAAATTTGAATTCTGTTTATTACATACACAGGTTAACTTTTGTAGATGGTCAACCAAGGACCAGCTTTACTGAAGCGAATAATATTACAGAGCTTATACAGTCGCGTTCGGGAGATGTGATAACCTTGCCGTCTGCGTCGATGTTTGCTACGCCTAACAAGCATTTTTCACATTGGGAATTCAGGCAGTCTGGCAGCAATAATATACACGTAGGCAGTGCAGGACATGCTCATATAGTCAATGGTGGTTTTGTGCAAGGCGGTGAGTATACTTTGCATGCCGTGTGGGTAGATTCACAGGTTAATTTTGCATTTAATTTGAATGGTGGAAGAAACTTTGCGCCCAATATGCATGCTTTACGTGGGACAACTGGCGAAACAAGGGCAGTTCCAAGTCAAATTCCGCAAAGATATGGATATAATTTTTTGTATTGGCAACTTGGCACAGGAAGTACGGCGCAAAGATTTCATCCGACAGCTGGTGATCACTTGCGAAATTTGACTATAGCCCAGAGAAGACAGGAGTTGGTGGCGCGGTGGCAGCCGCGAATAGTACGAGTAATGTTGGAATACAGTTTTGTTAACCAAATTAACCAACCAGTTATAGGTACTTTGGTTGAATTCAGTGTGCCTTTTGATTCGTCTGTGCAATTGCGCAACATAACTACTCCAGCTTACTTTGATACTGTACGGCATGTGGGGTGGCAATTTGTTGATATGTTGAATGGTGGGGTAATGGATTTTTCGCCTACCCAACTTATTCGTATTGATGAAGATTTTACAACTCGTGCAGTTGGAAGTTTGGACGAGAGTGCTTTATTCCCAACTGCGAATATAGTCGCACCAAGTGTACAAATCCGTGGACAGGATATAAAAGAAGGTCGGCAATTCGCGGTAGATTTATTTAACCAGTTTGATCCAAGCGGTGTTTTGGACCAAGCAGCTATGTTTACTTGGAATGGACCAATTACTATTGTTAACAATGGGATACCACAACTTGTTCCGCGATGGAACACCATCAATCATTCTACCTTCACGAGCCGAATGTCCAATGTAGGACAAGTAGGCGTTGGTCGTCATGCTGCCTATGCACAGAAAATGGCTACACATGATTTGGTTGGCGTTATTTATATTTCCAATGCAGCAGCGATATCTTTGTTCGGTGCGAATCCAATTACAACATTCTTTAACATTGACACTGGTATGTTTGATGGTGGCACGGCAGGTGGATTACTTGCACCATTTAGGTTTATGTTCGGTAGTAATGGTGACGTCGTGTTGCCGGCGCCTAGTGGTAACATGCGGATGTACAAATTATGGCGACCAAAGGAGATTATAATTCAAGTTTACGCAACAGTGAGCGATGGTGGTGCACCAATCGCGAATATTGCACCAATACCATCGTACCATGGCGATCAAAGAGCAAGAACGTTTATAACTAATGATGGAAATGCAAGGACAGGTGTTGGTGAAGTGCTTGAGAATTCTCCGACACGATTCGTTCCATTTACTTTGGCTGGTGGTGCAGTTGGTGTAGCGCCAGGTGAGAGATTTATATTTTGGCGCGTTGAATATATATTCAATGTGAATGGTGTGATGACGCCGTATCCTATTATAACTCTTGTACCATACGGTTTGTTAGGTATTGACAGATTCCATATAAACAATAGCTTATTCGCCCAAGCACCAGTTATGTCTGTTGATGACATAAGTTGGCCAATTGCAAGAATTAATATGACCCGTGCTACTCAAGATAACAACACTTTTATCATAAGAGTAGAAAACCACAACTTCAGAAATGATGGTGACAGACTGACATTTGGAATAGCCGCGGGTGGTGGTTTTGCATATGACCCTGCGAGTGGTGGGTCGCTTATCTCAAATATTAGACAGGGCGGGGGTCAAGTTAACTTTCCGATGCCTGCTGGGTTTTCAATTGACCCTAATCTTAATACTTTTGCAAGAAGCAGGGGATACACTGTCTCAGGATTTTCTACCTCAAGGATAGATAGTGCAAATTCAGTTGCCGTAAATAACCCATTTGTCATAGGCGGTGGAACAAACCCAGTTGGACAAATCTTTATACCTGGGATGGCGGTGAACCTTGTGAATTTTGGTGAACATATAGGGCATAATACACCAGCGGGTGCTTCTCATGCGACTGCACAAATTAACGCTGATGCTTTTCCTATGATTACCTTATTCCCTATATTCCAGATCATCCAATACAATATTATTATTTTTGCCGAAACAGACGGCGGTGTGCAATCTATGCCGATTACATCCACACACAGCATAAATGCTTCGTTTTCGCTTGTGACTGACGCTTATATGGCAAGCCCTGCGTCGTTTGCTGCCTTGCGAATGCAAAGGTTCGGGTTTTCTTTGGAGTTTGTTACACAGGGGCAAGGTGCGGGTGTCGTTAACGTGGGAAGATTCGATAATAGAAATTTATTTGCGCTTAATCGCTCTGATTTCACATATTCCATAGGTGATCTGGTAGGTTCAGTAGTTGGTGGCAACACAGTTCTTAATTTGGATTGGATACAAAGCAATAACGAGATTCATCTGTGGGTGAATTGGGTGCCACGACAAGTTTTTATACAGCATTCTTTTGTGCAGGCAGGTCACTGGATTACTCAGACTATTCCAATGAATACTGGTCAAAGATTCGGCGAATCGTTTAATATGTTTGATTTATCACAATTGGGTATGGACACTACAAGAATAGGTTTCACCCATATGGGGTGGACGCTGACTAATCAGATGACTGGTATTACAAGTGACTTTTCAGTTCTTGCGTCGTTCATTACTGGAAGTCCTGGGAATGTTATGTTTGTTAACATAGCAAATCATTTCTTTAATCTCCCATCTATTGATGATAATGTGTTGATTCTCGAAGCGACGGCTTGGTATTCAGGTTGGACTTTGCCACAGTTGCATTTCGTGTTGCAAGATCGTGATGTTTCAGCTCGGAATGTGTATTATCTACCAAGTCAGAGAACAGTTGATAATGGTGCAAATAACTGGTTCAGAAGCAGTCCGCATTTCTCGTTAATGTCATTTGGTTGGAGAGATACGGCTGGGATTGACCACCAAAACTTTGGAATATTTCCTTCAACAGATAGTAGATACGTATTGACACACAACGCAGCTGTTTTCGGTTCGAGAATTCCAATTGATATGCGAACGCAAGTAAGACAATTTACAGGGGCGTGGACACCAGCAGGAAGCAGAGACTATGGTACAGCAAGGTTCGAATATTGGTATTATATGGCAATGATAGAGGGTGTGTTGGTTGAACGTCGTATTGTACCTGAATGGATACAAGGTTTTGGTGGTGTAATGCGTCCGCACTTTGCATTAACAGACACAGCACTTATTAATGCAACTAACACAGGGTTTGCGATTCCTTACTTGGTAATTTTCCCGAGGTTCTCGCCGATGGATACAAACTTGTTTACCATTAATGATGGAATTATTGATGGCACAACACAGGGAAGTATGAGCCGGATGACAGGTACAGAATCCGAATTCTTGCAAAACATCATCTCGAACACAGCGATTACTAATCATACGATTAACAGTACCAACTATATTGTTCAAACACCTGCAATTGATGTTGGTGGTCGAATGATGACACGCAGATATACAACAAACATGAATGTATACCATGAATTTGTGCATGGTGCGGTTGTCGGCGGTAACTTTGTTGATAACAGATTCATTCGTTGGGGATACGAGTTAATTGGTTTTGCGGCATATACAAATAATGGTGTTGTAAACGGACCATTACAAAGACGAGAATTTTTACAGGGTGACATGTTGCTGCATGCTTATTTGATTGAAAATGACCAAGAGAGACCAGAGCCATTACCACTTATACCAATATGGCGAGCAATGAGAGTCAGGTTGGAATTCCTTGCAAATACAGGGGAGACCATTAATAATTTCCCAGTAATTGGTAACCAAACATTTGGAAATACCCACCCGTCATTTGTAAACGGACACTCTACACATGGACCATTCGTAGAAACACAAAATATAGCAGGCAGCATTGTTGTGCCGTTTGAATCACATCTTGTACCAAATGGTGGGTTAGGGGTTGGATTCTCGTTACCTATATTTACGCCGCAAAATAACGCGTCGTTGCAATGGCACAGTGGATTCACTTATTCAATGCAAGGTAATTTGGGAGCACAATCGAACTTTATTGACCTTATCAGTGAACAAGAAAGAGCGTCGAGTTTCCTTATTGCACATGATGGGCTTCGTGACCAATTTCTTAACTTGCGGTTGTCTGGGATTAATTATAATCCAAATAACTCTGCGACATGGCCAAGGATTGTTCTTCAAGCGCAATGGTCAACGGCAGGTGCAGTTTCCGTGAACTTTCATATGAACCATTCAGGTGCTACGAATATTACGTTGAATCATGTTTTGCATGGACATACTATGCAGATACCTCTTCGACCAAGCGTTGACCCAGCAAACGTCAACAGGTACATGCTTGATGGCTATGGACAATTCCTTACAAGGTTCAGATTGCCTACTCGCTTGGAATTTACTAATGTACCGAATTTGGGTGTACAAACCAGCCAAGGTTGGCGTTTCCAAAGCCATCTGTTGCAATGGATTGATATGGGTGCCGAGAACGAATACTTTATATTTATAAATGGTCAAGGTCCAGTAATCGGGTCACTTAACTTTAATATTACTTTGTTTTATAGCTGACGCAGGATCGGTCATAGTTAAATCCACATAAAAGGTCGCAGGTGACAGTGGCACTGGTTTTAACTATGTCCATGATTGTAACAGGGGATTTGTCGCCGATAAGGGTGACTTCGCATGAAAGTGGGTTTTCAATATGAGTAACATCAATTATAAATGCGTCCATACAAATGCGACCAAGAATCTTGCATTCTCTGTTATCTACAAGTACTACACCTTTGTTCGAAAGACCAAAGTGCACAAAGTCTGCGTAACCCGAATTCACGACACCTACTCTCATGTTATGTGGGGCAATGAACACGCCCGCATAACCGACGACTTCGCCTTTGCGTATATTTTGGATTGCGACTATTTTTGCACGTACAGTTAGTGCTGTTTTGTAACCCGGGTATCCACCATACAAGTTTTTGCCGACTCGCACCATATCAAATTGGGCAGGTGGATAGTGCGCAGTGCCTGCTGCTGCGGCGTGAATCATGCCGTGTGGAAAGTATTTCTTGTATAGTTTACGAAAAGGCTTGAATTTCTCAAGCTGTTTATCGACCATTTCCAAGTTATCTTCTTCATGTGAAAAATGGGTATACAGTCCACGAATGTCAATATTGTTCTCGACGGCAAGTTCGATTATCTTGCGCAGCTGCCACAAGTTTTTAATCCCGTATCTGTTAAGGCCTGTGTTGACTTTTACGTGACAGATTTTTGGTCTATTGTTGGCGGTCTTTGTCTTGATAAAATCACGGATTTCTGCGACCGAGTTAATACTTACAACTATATTAAGTTTCAGAGCCTGTGTGTAGTTCGAACATATACCGAACAACAAAATGTCTTTTATTATGCCCGCGTCACGTAATCGTTTTGCTTCTTTCAGATGGGCCACACCAAAGCAATCTATGTCTCGTTCAATCGCAGGGGAAATTACTTGGTCACCGAACGAATATGCGTTTGCTTTGACAACTGCGCAAATTTTGACATTTTTGCCAATTCGTTTGCGCAGAGTCTTTATATTGTCTTTGATGGTTTTTATGTTAATTTCCGATATGACTTCGTGTTTTGCCATGATATAGTAGTCTATGCAGATAATTTCAGGCAAGTTCAGGGGTAAAAAGTTAATTGAATTCGTGACAGACACGACACGACCGACTACGAACAGGGTCAGGGAAAACATTTTTAATATTGTGGGTTCATCAGTTCGTGGCGCGGTTGTTTTAGACTTGTTCGCAGGTGGCGGAGCATTCAGTGCCGAGTGTGAGAGCAGGGGCGCGAGAAGAGTCGTAGCAAATGATGTGAACAGTAGGGCAGTAGAGTTTATAAAGAAGAATACTAACAATACTATTGAAATATACAATTTAGATTATAGAGATTTACTTTTAAAGTTAAAGGGACAAAAGTTTGACATTGTGTTCCTTGACCCGCCGTATGATAGTGACTATGGCGAGCTTGCTTTGCAAATGTTGACACAATTCGACATGTTAAATGATGGGGCGGTTGCAGTGTTTGAGTGTGAGCACGAATTGGACCTGAATGATTCCGTTTTTGAGAATTTCGATGTGAAAGAAAAAAAGTACGGACGCGCAAGGGTCTATGTGTTGACGTTCAAATCAGCATAACTAAAATTAGTGCCACGCAAACACTTAAAATTGCGTGCGTTACTTTATATAACAAATAAAACCAAAAGGGCATGTTGAATTTTTTGAAGAACAAAAATCCTTGCATGCCTATACACAATCCGCCGAATGACAAAATCGCAGTTCCAATTACGATATGAAATATTGTTGTAGCAGAATCAAGTGTAGACAACAAAAATATCCCACGCGTCATCTCAAGTATTGACGACAACACAATGTCAAAATTTGTCGAAAGGTTGAACAGCGAATCAATCTGTCCCGCGAAGATGAAAAACAGGACGATAAGACCGCCGACCATAAGGATAGATTGCATAGAACTTTGCAAGGCATTTAGGATAGAGTCGTTGGTGCTTCGTCGCTTGTCCGGTTTCTCCGAAACCACATTAATGACGTTATCTTGGTGTTCGCTTTGCGAACTTGTGACGGCGATTCGTGAAGATTTAATTTGCGACTTGAAACTTACTTTGCGGTATAAAACTCCATTTAGTATCGCCCCGATTGTCATCGCTACAAAAATTATCAGCCCGATACGTATATTGCCATAGAGTGCTGACCCCACTGTTGCTATCACGAAAATCGGGCTTGTGACGCTTGTGAATGTTGATGTGCGGATTGCGCAGTTACGGGTGATTTCGCCCTTTTCATAAAGTTCGGACAGCATTCGTGCGCTTGTGGGATAGCCCGCTATAAGCGACAAAAAGAATACGCTTATCGTTTTGTTCTTGAATCTTGCAAAAAATCCGCTTTCGACCATTAAACTTGTGATGAAAAAGAAAGGGAATAATATGGGCAAGACACTTGACGAAAATATGGCGAAACCTTGGCGCCCGCTTGCGACAAATGTTGTGATGTCTAAAAAAATGAGAAGTATAAAAAGAAAGCAAAAAATAACAAGTGTCATCTTATTAACAAGTTATTGCGTGTTTCAGCAGAAAATGATATATTAGGTGAAGCAGGTAAAAATAAAGGAGAAATTTTATGCTGAAACAAGAAGAGTTTCCTATATTGGAATACGACCCATCAAGTAAACCGATTGTCGAACCAAAGCAATACGACATGTTTTTTGACGACAACCGCAGACGTGTAACGCGTTGTGTGTTCACGTACTTTTCCGACATTGTCGATGTATTGGAAAGAGATTTGACAGTCAACCAAGTCTTTCGTTTGCGTACCGAAGGCTATCGTTCGCGTGTTTATGAAATGAGAACGCCAAGTGGTGAATTTATCTATGTGCTTATCATGCCTGTTGGTGCGCCACAGGCGGCTCGAATGATGGAAATTTTGTCCGCACAAGGTGTTAAGAAGTTTATGGTCTGTGGCGGAGCGGGTACTCTTGACGATGACAAGACAAAGGACTATGTTCTTGTGCCTACTGTTGCTGTGCGTGACGAAGGCACAAGTTATCATTACTTGCCGCCTGCTCGTGAGGTCAAGATGAATGCCCATGTCCTGGACACTATCATAAAAACACTCATCGACGAAAAAGTAGATTATGCAAGGGTCAAGACCTGGACTACAGATGCGATTTTCCGTGAGACACAAGACAAGCTAGATCTTCGGATTAAGGAAGGTTGTCATGTTGTCGAAATGGAGTGTAGTGCGTTTCTATCTGTTGCAGAACATAAGAATTTATTATGCGGGCAATTGTTATATGCCGCCGACCATGTTAAAAAAGACGGGTGGGATTATCGTGATTGGCACAACCGCACCGAAAAGCGAAGAAAGTTATTTGATTTGGCTGTTAAATGTTTGATGAATTTATAATATTGACAATTCTATAAAAATTTGCTATATTACAAGTATCTGGAAATCTAAAACGAGGTAACACATGCAACAACTAGAGGAATTTTTCAAAAAACGTATTAAAGTCATGGACACGGGTGATGGGCGATATGCGATTGGATTTCCCATGTACAAGATCGAAGGCGGCATGTATGAAATATACATGGTGCCGACCCCAAATGGAGGATACGCATTGAGTGACGAAGGTGCTACACTCGAGGAACTTGACAAAATCTTTGAACTTGGCGAGCCAGATGTTATCAAAAACCTTGTTGCTATTTTGCGTCAATATGGTTGCAAAAAGGTCGGGAATTCATTTCAAATAGACTGCACACCTAATGACATTCACATTAAATTAAGTTTCCTTGTTCAAGCAATTTCCTTTATGCTTAATATGAAAATTTTTTATGTGTGAATTGATAATTCATTACTCTTCTTTCGGTTGTCAATAATATCGCCAATCGCCCAATCCATGATTGCCAGAAAATCACGTTCGTAATCGTAACCCATTATTGCCTTGCGTTTGGAAAAATGCTCGAGTGCTTCGCTTCCAATCGTGCCGTCACATATTTCCATCAGATGTTTATGTTCACCATCGGTTAGGTGAACATTTTTATACTGACCATAGGTTTTTTTCTTACCTTTCCCGATGTCGTGTGTGTATTTGTCTACACACACTTCTTGTGTGACTAAAGATTGGTCTAAGTCACAAGAATGGTCATTGTCAGTTTGTTTTGGTTGTTTTGCTTGTGCGTTTTTATTGCCGATTGGTGCGCCGCCTTTTTTGCCCGCTTCGCTTCTTTTCTCCGTTATCTTTTTCCATTTCTCTCGATTGTTATCCAAATCTTTTTTGATGAAACCAAAAGCCATTTTCATAAGTGGCGGTAACTCTGACACAATACCACTTTTTTCGTACATGAAAATTGCACGCATAAAAATACCAAGCTGTTCGTCAGAAAAATCTTTTAACAATTCGTCATATTCATGAAATAAAATAAATCCGCTCTTTTTACTCATACACTTAACGCATGATACATTGAAAGTATGGAATTTTGTACGTCACTGTGACAAAATTTTTGTCTTTAGTCTTTGACTATACAAGACATTAAATGCTAACATTATAGTGACATGATTTTTCTTCTTATTATACCAATGATATTGGCTTCTGCTTGCGAGGCACTTTTGTGGAAGAAAAATAAACGTGGTCCGCTTGATTCCTTTGTCGGTATGGCACTTTGGGGGTTTGTGCTTGGGGCGGTTGTGATTGCCTTTATGCCAATTTTTGAAGACGATATTTTTGTGAATTTTTCATGGATGATAATCGGGCATACCATGATGGTTAATGTGTTTACTATGATTTGCGTCGCCGCATGGGTTATGGTGTTGCGTAATATGCCTGTGTCTATTGCAAGTCCGATTTCGCTTGTGCGATTGGTATTTTTGTTGTTTTTTTCGTGGTTGATATTCGGTGGTGATTTGTCGATTTGGCAAATTTTGTGCGTTGTATTAATTTTTATGTTTTGTGCGTTTCTTGGTTATTTTGGTGGACGGAGAAATGGATCGGAGACTTCGCTTTCATGTACTTGTGGACCATTGGACCAGTGTGCGATAACTTGCAAATCACCAAATTTCAAAAAAGCACTTGTATATATGGCAATTTGGGTTGCCAGTTTGGTTGCACTCGAGATGTTCGCGCAATCGGTAATGGTGCGCGAAATTCATGCTCCAACATATGTCTTTGTGCGGTTCGGGTTATTATTCTTTATGAGTATACCGGTATTAATAGTTGCAAGATTAATAATAAAGAAAAAAAGAGCGAAAGAAGTTTCGGATGAAGAAATAGAAATTGAAAAGCCAGGTCGAGTAATGTCTATATATTTCGACAAATATTTGATTGGGATTGGGATATTGTGGGCGTTAGCTTCTACCTTCTTTAATGCACTTTTGCAAACTATGAATGTGGGTGTGATTTCTGCGATAAATACTGCAAGTGTTCCGATAGTAGTCTTGGGTGGCGTATTTTTGTTCCGCGAAAAGGTCAACTGGTATTCGTATATTTTTATAGCATGTATTTTGGCACTTGCCGTGGGTTTGAGTTTCCTAAGTGGGTGAGAATCATCTTGGCAGACAATGTAAGTGTTTCATATAAAACATCATGAAGAAGAAAATTGGTTTGGTATTGGGTGCCGGTGGCGCGCGTGGATTTTGCCATATTGGAGTTATAGAGGTCCTACAAGAAAACAACATTCCAATAGATGTCATCAGTGGTTGTTCTATGGGTGCGTTGATTGGTGGAGGATTTGCCACTGGTATTTCAAGTGAGAAAATGCGCGAAGTTGCTAGCAGAGTTACGACGCGAACAGTATTTGACATTGATATTCGCAATATCTTTCGAGGAGGAATTGCTCGCGGGAATCGTGCTATAAATCTATTCAGAAAGTATGCAGGTGCAACTACACGTATACAGGATTGCAAAATAAAGTTTTCAGCAATTGCAACAGATTTGCGCGGTCAAAAACTACATGTCTTCAAAGACGGGTTACTCTGTGAGGCCGTGCGTGCCAGTATATCGATCCCTGGGTTATTTCAGCCAGTACAGCATGGTGAAATGACTCTTGTTGATGGTGGAGTTTTGAAACGAATGCCAATAAGCGAAGCAAGAGATTTGGGTGCGACAATAATAATTGCCGTGGATGCCATTGGTCCACCAAGGGCGTTATCATCTAATTCCACTTTTGCGGTTTTGGATGCGTCGTATCAATCGATGGATTGGAGAAGTGCAAAGCATGAGGGCAAAGAAGCCGATATTTTGATCGTGCCGGAGTTAAAAGGGAGATCATCGTTTATATTTAGAAACAATTCAAAGGCAATACAGATTGGTCGTGACGCTGCGATAAAGGCATTGCCCGAGATTAAAAAAATATTAAGCTTAAATTAAGCAATGGAACCATTTTTATCTTGCCGCCATAGGCTGACGTAAGGAAGGTGCATATCATACCTTCACAAAGTAACAAAAGGAGAAATACATAATGATTCACGCCCCAAATTGGCAGGATTGGCACCATGAAACGCGTATCCAGCCACAACATCACGACCCACAACCATCAAGACCTCGCCCTCCAGCACCAACAATGCCGTCTCCACAAAGACCACATCCGCCTGTACATGGGGTAACACCCGAGATGCCCGTGCTACCAAATGCACCAAGACCGCCGAGAGCGCATCGGCCCTCGTCATTACCTATGGGTTTTCCTATGATGGCACACGCACAACCTGGAATCGTTATTGGCGGTCGAGGGAGTATGCCAATGCATAGGTGGCCAGTATTTTTCTCACCAGTTATCGACAGAATACCACGAAATACTTTTGTTTGGGTTTTCGGTGAAAGAAATGGATGGTCTGCCGTTCATTATAATGGGCACGTCGGGTTTGTAGATTCAAGGTTTGTGATTTTATTTTGATAAGTTTAATTTGTGAACTGAAATTAATAGGATGAATACACTGAAATAGTGAGTACTTTCCTACATACCGTATAACTATGGCGGTATGTAGGAGGTGAAATCATGACAGGATTATTTGCAGGTCTGTTGATCGGCGGTCTTTTTGGTTGTAGTTGCTGTAGTCGGCGATCTTGTTGTTGTAATCAACATCGATGGTGTTGGTAGTTGCTAGAAAAACCGCCTGAATAAATCGGGCGGTTTTAAATTGATAATATAGTATAATTGAGATATGCAAAATAACGAAGAATTAAGAATCAACTGGTTTCCGGGGCATATGGTGAAGACTCTGCGTACTATTGAGGCGGAGATAAAACTTTGTGATGTGATTGTTTATATGCTGGACGCACGTTGTGCGCTGAGTTCTCTTAATCCCAAATTTGACGAGATCATGATGCGGAAGCCTGTTTTATTTATATTAAATAAGGCTGATTTAGCATCACAGAATACAATGGATGATTTTAAGAGAAGTCAAGAATTTTTAGAAATTAAAAGAAAGAAGAAAGATGATGTTGCGGTGATTTCAATGGATTCGACACTCAGTGGTGCGACGAAAAAGGCAGTCGGTGCGATACAAAGATTGCTTGCGAGCAGAATCGAAGCACAGAAAAATCGTGGTATTACAAAGACTATTCGCACGATTGTTATTGGGGTTACCAATTCGGGCAAAAGTACTTTTATCAATAACTTGTCAAACAAGGGGAAGACTTTGACGGGCGACAGGCCAGGAGTGACTCGTACTAAACAATGGGTGCGGTCGAGCGATAATTTTTGGGTGTTGGATACTCCGGGGACGCTGTGGCCGTCGTTTGATGTGCCACAGGTTGCAAAGAACTTGGCATATGTCGGTTCAATAAAGGACGACATTTTGGATATTGTTGCATTGTCAAGAGCGCTTATAAGTGACCTTGAATCTTTGAATGCAGGCAGTGTCGCAAAAAGATTTGGCGCGATGGACTTCGACGAAATTTGTCGAAAGCGGGGTTACATATTAAAGGGTGGCGAGTTAGACCATCTGCGTGCGGCGAAAGCGATATTGGTCGAATTTCGTGCTGGTAAAATTGGGCGGTTCAATTTGGATAGATTGATTTCAAGGGGTGTTATTGACTAGGTCAGTGAAATTTGGTATAATTTTATATGGATTTATATAGTACATCTTCTATTGCATCAAACCCATATATTGTTGCGGCTGGGATTACGGCGACTGTTGCGACTGCTTCTCTTGCAGTAACGAATGCCTTGTCCTATTTGGAAAACAGAAAGAAAAGAAACATCGCTGTTGTAACAAACCAATCCATCGCACATAAGGAGGCTTGCAGAGAATGTGCTTCACAAGTGTTGGCGCAAACTCATCCGCTTTTGCTCTCGGAGCCAAGTGTTTCTACAGACGAATTGTTTGCAATTAAACAGAATCTATTAGAAGCTTGTTCCAAGCTTGAAATTATGATAAGTGTCGGAACAGAGGAAGAGCAGTACATTTACACAGATAACGCAATGCGAGAGTTGGTGAAAACATTTTTTGCAGTCGCATATGGTGAAGAAGATATGAGTTCGCTTGTGGAAAAGCATACTCATTTTCGTGAGGTGATGGTGGCTTTTGATAATGCTTGTTGGAAACAGCTTAAAGGAGAAGCGGATGGTGTCCTTCCCGGAAGCAGTAGAGTATTCCGAAGATTATACAGGGGAGAGCTTGAAAAATGCGTAGGATCAAAACGACCAGTCGAATGGGTAGATGAGGAAATCAAGGCATACGAGTAAGCCAAATTTCAGTTCTTTGTAAGTTACCCATAAAGTCAGACTCGAGAACCATCGTCAATGTATTGCCAGCAACTGTAAAACTGTCTGCCATTACGAAAGATGTTTGCCCTTGATAATTAATTATTGAACCTTGGTCAAGTCGCCAACGGCTATGTACAATTCCTGCTTGTGGGTGAAGTTGTGTTAATGTACCATCTTGATGAAATTGTATAGAATTTCCGAGAAGATCTCTTACTTGATTAGGAGTAGATGTATTAATTATAATGCCGTTTTCACGAGTATTACCACCATTCGGTTGCCAACGGCCAACTAACGAGTTATTTGGTGGTGGGTTATTATTATTGTTATTATTTCCAAAATTAAAACAACCTGTCATTAAAGAGGCAACTGGCAAGACTATGCTAAGTACAATTAAGGTCATTAAAACTTTTTTCATTTGTAAATCCCCCTTGTTATAGAATTAGTATATACTTATTTAATAAAATTACAAAATAGTTTTTTATAAAATATGCTAGAATAACTACATGAAACAATTTAACAAGGTCAAAGGCTCTGGCGGGGAAGCGGTTGCCACTGCGTACCTTGAAAAACAGGGCTTTACAATTTTGGAGAGTAACTTTTCGTGCAAAATTGGCGAGATTGATTTGGTTGCGTGCAAGGGCGATTGTATTCACTTTGTCGAGGTCAAATATCGGCGAAGTGCGGATTTCGGCTATGGGCGTGAATCGGTTACGCGGGGCAAGCAACAAACAATTCGCAAGGTCGCCACTTGGTATTTGGTTGAAAAGGGGTTATTAAACGAAGTTGATGTCAGTTTCGATGTGATTGAAATTATGGGTGACATTAATGGAAAGTATAAACTTGAATATCTTGAGGCGTGTTTTTAATGGACTAGGAAAAATCTGACGATTTTTCCAGATGTCAAATCATTAATTCCCAAAAAATGCATTAAAGGCGTTCGTAAGAACGCGTCAAAGACGCATTTTTTATCGCATTTTGTATTGATGCGACCCAACTAGTGTTAACAACACAATCGGGCATGACTAATCCCATCAAGTAAAATTTTTGTTCTTGCCCGTTGTGAATAACAATTATCCCATTGTCGCACATCAGATTCTTAAACGTTTTTACTTCTTGAATTGAATCAAGTGCTATCTCCAGTCTTTGAATCTCTTGACCTTTGGCTGTTCTTGTAAAAATAAGATGCGACTTTGTCAAAGTAAGCCATCCGGGTTTGTGAATTGCCGTGATGCTTGCATAACTGCTGAAGAGTATTTCGTTTTCACTAATTGATTTTGGTGCGTGGACTTGTGCTTTCTTGACTCTTCTATTCGCTAAATTAAGACTGAATGCCATGGTGATGCCAAACAAAATGCCCGAGGCAATACCACCATACAGCCCACTCTGAAGTCCATATTGCCAATAAAAATACAAGCCCATACCGACACCAAAAGGAATTCCGTATGCAAGCGACTGTTTCAAGAATCTCATGTTTCCCTCACTTCATCGCTATTTTTGGCGTTCTCGGTAATCGCTTCGCTCTTGCCGAATTATGATGTTATACACTTCGCCTTTTGGCGTTCTCGGTAGGATTCGAACCTACGACCCTCTGCTTAGAAGGCAGATGCTCTATCCAACTGAGCTACGAGAACGGATTGTTGGAGTATGGATAGTATACTCCTAAACTTCTTCTATTGTCAAATTATTGTTGGTGAACACGCACACGTCATTTGCGATTTTCATACCTTCGGTTGCGATTTCGCGTGCAGACATTTTTGTATGGCGTGCAAGTGCCTTCGCCGCGGCAAGCGCATAATTTCCACCACTGCCTATTGCACAGATACCCATCTCGGGCTCTATTACGTTGCCGTCACCGCTGATAATCAATATTTTTTCGTGGTCGGCGGCAATCATCATGGCTTCAAGGTTACGAAGGTATTTATCGCCACGCCAAGATTGTGCAAGTTCAACCGCACTTCGTAAAAGGTTGCCCGAGAATTTTTGAAGCATCTCTTCGAACCGAGACGACAATGTAAAAGCGTCGGCGACAGAACCCGCAAAGCCTACTACGACTTTGTCGTTATACATACGGCGGACCTTTACCGCATTATTTTTTAGGACAATTGAATTTCCCATAGTGACCTGACCATCACCGGCTATGACCGTTTTGCCGTCTTTTTTTACGGCCAAAATTGTTGTTGCATGCATTTCCATAGTGGACATTATAGCCGAGAGTTTGATAATTGTCTAGGAAAAATGCTATGCATAGTGTTAAACTTTATCTATGAAGCCCATTAAAGTTATTTTAGGTCTTGATCCGGGGTATGCGCGCCTTGGTTGGGGGGTGGTTGTTGCCCGTGGAAGTGAATGTCGCATGGTCGAATATGGTTGCATAGAAACGCATAAGGGAGAAGAATTACCGCAACGACTCGCAATTATAAATGAAGAATTAGAAAAGATAATCACGAAACACAACCCGACAGACATTGCGATAGAAGAATTGTTCTTTTCAAAGAACGTGAAAACTGGGTTACAGGTAGCACACGCAAGGGGAGTGATATTCCTTCGTGCCGTTCACCATTGTGGTCAAATTTTCCAGTACAAGCCCAATCAAGTCAAACAAGCAACGACTGGTGTGGGCAACGCAGACAAAAAACAAATACAAGAAATGGTCAAGCGCATCTTAAATTTAGACAAAATTCCAAAGCCTGATGATGCTGCCGATGCATTGGCTGTGGCGATTACTCATTCGGCATATGGAAGATGATATTATAATTTTTCATGAATTGTTCGTGTTATAACTTCTAGTTGGTGTTGTTTAGATAATCTAGTAAATTCCACCGCGTAACCAGATACTCTTATAGTCAATTGCGGATATAGTTCTGGACGATTCATAGCATCAACAAGTAATTCCTTGTCGAACACATTGACATTGACATGATGCCCGTTGTCGGACATATATCCGTCAAGAAGTGATACAAGGTTTTTAATTTGTGTTGGTTTTGTTTTCCCAAGTGTTGACGGCGACACAGAGAATGTATACGAAATTCCGTCTTGTGCATGTTCATAAGGTAGTGCAGAAACCGATGCTAGTGATGCTGCGGCACCTTTTTTATCGCGTGTGTGCATTGGGTTAGCACCAGGGGCGAATGGTTCGCCTTTTTTTCGTCCGCATGGAGTACTTCCGGTCTTTTGTCCGTATATTACGTTCGATGTGATTGTCAGGATAGACATGGTTGGTATTGCGTCACGATATGTATAATGCTTTTTCAACATACCCATGAATTTTTCAACGATGTCACTTGCCATTTTGTTTGTTTCTTCGTCGTTGTTGCCGAATGCGGTGTATTCGCCTTCGATTTTATAGTCAACGGCAAGTCCGTTTTCGTCTCGGATTACTTTTACTTTTGCGTTTTTAATCGCTGACAAAGAATCTACTACGACCGATAAGCCTGCAATTCCTGTTGCTTGTGTGCGCAAAATATCGCTGTCATGAAGCGCAAGTTGAAGGCTCTCGAAATTATATTTGTCGTGCATGTAATGGATAACATTAAGTGTGCTCATGTATAGTTTTGCCAACCATTCAAGTATTGCATAAAATTTTTCGCTTACTTCGTTGAAGTCAAGGTATTCAGAAGTAATTGGCTTGAAACCTTCGGCGACTGTTGCACCGCTTATTTCGTCTTTACCCCCGTTTATTGCGTAAAGAAGTGCTTTTGCCAAGTTCGCCCTTGCGCCGAAGAACTGCATTTGCTTGCCGATTCGCATAGCCGATACACAACACGCAATTGCATAATCATCGCCCCAGAATTTACGCATTAGATCATCGTTTTCATATTGAATTGAGTTCGTGTCGATAGAAACCTTTGCACAATAATCTTTGAAAGGTTTAGGAAGTTCGGTCGACCAAAGTACAGTAAGGTTTGGCTCTGGTGCAGGACCAAGGTTGTATAGCGTGTGCAAGAAACGATAACTTGTCTTTGTTACCATTGTTCGTCCGTCTTCGGTCATTCCGCCGATACATTCTGTCACCCATGTCGGGTCGCCCGCGAAAAGGTTGTTGTATTCTTGCGTTCGTAAAAATCGCACCATACGCAACTTCATGACAAAGTGATCGACAAGTTCTTGGGCTTGGCTCTCGGTTAATATCCCCGCTTTTATATCTCTCTCTATATAAATATCTAAAAATGTCGAAACACGACCAAGACTCATTGCTGCGCCATCTTGTTGCTTAATCGCGGCAAGGTATCCAAAATACGTCCATTGAATTGCTTCTTGCGCGTTTTTTGCAGGTTGGGATATATCAAAGCCATACGATTCCGCCATTTTGGTAAGTTGTTGCAGTGCGCGGATACCTTCGCTTATATCTTCGCGCAGTTGAATTGAACGTGTAGTCATGAATTCGCCGTTTTGTTTGTCTTTGTCTTTTTGTTTTTCTTCGATAAGTTTTTTTGTTCCGTAAAGGGCTACTCTGCGATAATCGCCGATAATTCGCCCACGACCATAGGCATCTGGCAGACCTGTGATGATACCGCTTCGACGTGCATTTAACATTTCGCCTGTGTACGCATCAAACACACCTTCGTTATGGGTTTTGCGGAACTTTGTAAAAATTTCTTCGATTTTGGGCGATAATTCATAGCCAAATTCTTCTAATGCCTTTTGCACCACACGAATTCCGCCATTGACATAGATACCGCGTTTAAGTGGTTTGTCCGTTTGAAGTCCTACGATTTTTTCCATGTCTTGACATACATATCCCGATTTGTGAGAGAGTATAGAAGACGACCGACGCGTTTCCGCCGACAAAATGCCATTTTCCTTTTCACGTTGTTTAAGCGCAAGAATTTTTTTCCAAAGTGCTTTTGTACTCTCGGTTGCTGGGGCAAGGAACGACCCATCTCCCAAATATTCGGTGAAATTTTCCCGAATGAATTTTGCCACGTCGATTGAATTTTGTTCTTTTTGCATAGCCTATATTATAGCAGAGTTACTTGTAAATTGCAAAAAAGAAAATGTGTCTTGGGTCTTGAAATCCGATAGCAAAAATGGTATAGTATTATGTAATGAACAAAGCAAGACAAATTCTTAATGATGAGATTGAGTATCTTAAAGAATTAGGGTTTGATGGCATGAACGTCGGATTTGAGCATGAATTTTCTTTGTTTAACCCAGACGGAAGCCCATCAGATAACGATGCACATGCTCACCCAAACAGACGATATGCTTCGGCTAGTCTTTTTATGTCTTCAATTATGCGTCCAATAATTGACGTACTAAAAAAAGAAGGAATTATGATTGAAAGTGCAACGCATGAATGCGGGGCAAGTCAATATGAAATAACATATCCTTACGCTGACGCTGTTGAAAGTTGTGATAAACTTTTAATAGCAAAATCAATAATTGAAGAAGTTGCATTGCAACATGGACTTGTTGCTCATTTTACACCGAAACCGAGTATTGAATGGGCTGGGAATGGGTTGCACACAAACGTTTCATTGCGTAAAAAACATCTGGGTGAAATGTTGAATTCATTTTCGGGTAAAGATGGAAAACTATCACGCACAGCGGACAATTTCATCGCAGGAATTTTGCACAGTGCTAAAGGACTTACGCGACTTACAAATCCAACCGAATCTTCATACGATAGATTTGTTGATGGTCACTTTGCACCAATACGAATATGCTGGGGGCAATTCAATAGAAGTGCATTGTTGAGAGTGCCGATAATCCAAGGTAATTCAACAAGAATTGAGGTAAGAAGTCCAGACAATACAATGAATCCGTACACAGGGATTGCGGGAATTTTACGTTCAGGAATACATGGAATAGAAAATAACTTAACAGCACCCGACCCAATAGAAGATACTGTTCATTTCAGAAACATGATTTTTGAAACTATACCAACATCATTAAACGAAGCGACCGCAGAATATGAAAAAAATGAAATCTTGCATGGGATTTTGTAGTCAAAAACTTGACAACATGACATTGTTTCTCATATACTAGATTATAAAATCTGAACAAGCAGGTTTGATTACAACAATCAAACTGTGGCTGGGCTACCGCACAGGTGGCAACGGGAAAATCTCTTAACTCCCGTGGGACAGTACAGACCATAAGGTCGAAGTGTTTCGCGGGAGTTATTATATGAAGAAAAAATCTAGCAAGCAAATCATAGTACGGGTTACAACAATTTCTTTGATTGCCAATATAATCCTTGCCATATTAAAGGCGGTTGTTGGATTTATATTTTTTAATATCTCGGTTTTGTCCGATTCGGTGCATTCGGTCGCCGATGTTTTGACTTCGATGCTTGTAATTGTGGCGGTAGTCATTTCCAACCCAAAGCCCGACAAGAAGCATAACTATGGTCACGAACGATTTGAATCGTTGATATTGTTGTTGTTTTCGTTCGTGTTGGTCGGAGTAGGGGGATTTTTGGTGTATCAGGGGATTGACGGGATAATATCGCCGTCAAGCGCCGATGTGCATTTCATGCTTATTGCCGTGACCGTGCTTGCTATTGTAGTGAAAGAAGCAATATTCTGGTTTGCAATGCACTTTGCAAAAAAACTAGACTCTGACATTATGAAAGCCGACGCATGGCACAGCCGTTTCGACGGGTTGTCATCGGTTGCCGTTTTGATTGGTTTGGTCGTCAGTATCTTCATAGGCACAAATTTGGCGGAAGGTATCGCCGTGGTCATTGTGTCTTTGTTTATATTCAAACTTGCCGTTGAAACATTTATAAAAGCGATTGGTCAACTAACCGACAAGTCGGCAGACGCAGAAGTCATCGAAAAAATCAAAGCCATATCTATTGGAATAGACGGTGTTTTGGGTGTAGATGAAATGCGAACACGGCAATTCGGGAATGTGATATTTGTAGACATAAGCATAGCGGTGGACGGGCAAATGTCGGTAAGCGATTCGCACGACATCGCGCAAGTTGTGCATGATACACTTGAATCGCATAAAGAGTTAAAAATTAAACATTGTACAGTACACATAAACCCATTCAGAAATTCTGACTAAACTATTTGTGTCAAGTGATTTATTAATATCTCACGTACTTTGACAGAATCAGCCTTTCCTTGTGTTGCTTTCATAGTTTGCCCCACAAAAAAGTTCATGACTTTGTCGGGGGTGGTCTTATAATCTGCGGTGGCTTGTGGGTTTTTAGAAATTAGGTCAGATATAATCCTTTCAAGGTCAGACATGTTCACTCCGCCCAAAATGCCCATTTCTTTTGCCATGGCTTCAACACTCTTGTCTTTATTGCCCCAAATCTTGTCAAGAAGTTCAAGCGCATTCGTCTTGGTGATTTTCTTTGAATCGACCATAGCGATTATGTCGGTGAATTGTTTCGGGGTGACAAGAATTTCCATGCTCTTTGCCCTTGCAAGTACATCGGTAAGTAACCAATTTGAAATTTTCTTCGGCTCGTTAATTGTGCGGAGTGATTCCAAATAAAATTCGCTGACGGATTTTTCACGTGTAAGTATTTCACACTCATAGTCAGAAAGCCCTAAACCCTTGAATTCTTTGTACAACACATGGGCAAGGCGGGGCATTTGTGATTTAATCTTGCTCGCGATTTCTTTTGATACACGAATCGTTGGAATGTCGGGGCAAGCCATATACGCATAGTCGACTTCTGATTCCTTTGAACGCATAGCGGTAGAAATTCCGCGTGCGTCGTTCCATTTTCGTGTTTCCTGTGCGACAGTTCTGTCGTTATCAAGAAGTTGTGCTTGGCGGTTTGCCTCGAATTCTATTGCTCGTGCAACCATCTTGAAAGAGTTCAGGTTTTTCAACTCCACCCGATTACCGAATTTTGTCGCGCCCTTTGGTTTCAAGGAAATGTTAACATCAACACGCAACCCGCCATCTTCCATTTTGCATTGTGCTGCACCGCTGAAGACCAATCTGCTTCTTACTTCTTCTAAAAATTCTACCGCTTCGGCTGACGAATTGATGTCTGGCTCGGTCACCATTTCGATAAGGGGAACACCGGCTCTGTTATAATCAACCAAAGTCTCGCCACGCACTTCATCGTGAATTAATTTTCCTGCGTTTTCTTCTACGTGTATGCGGTTGAATCGGATTGTTTTCCCGTCCTTTAATTTTACACGTCCGCCTATACATTGCGGTTTTTCAAGTTGTGTCAACTGATAACCGCTTGGCAAATCGGGGTAGAAGTAATGCTTACGTTCAAAAATCGAGAGTTCTCCGATTTTACAATTAAAGGCATGACCTGCAAGAATTGCTTTTTCAAGGGCAACGCGGTTTACGCTTGGCAATGCACCGGGAAAAGACATGCAGGTGGGGCATACGTTTGTGTTGGGTGTCACCGACGTGTCATTTGCACACCCACACATTAACTTTGTTTTGGTGTCGAGCTCAACATGAATCTCCAAGCCGACTACTATGTCATAGTTCATTTTTGCACCTCGATTAATTTCGCGACTTCAAAAAGTATCGCTTCGTTGCCTTTGTTTGCGATAATTTGCAATCCAAGTGGCAAACCCCTTTTGCCTGTGTCATACGGCACAGAGACAGCAGGCAAGCCGGCCAGACTTGCAAGTACCGTGAATAAATCATTTGCATATTCTTTGACAGGGTCTTCGGAGTCGTCATCTATTCTGCATGCTTCAGAATAAGTAGTCGGTGTTATTATAATATCTGTTTTTGAAAAAGCCTTTGCGAATTCTTGTTCGATTTGCTTTTGCATTCGTCGACCCACTCGGTATAACGAATCGCCGTCTTTGTCATTTGCAAGTATATGGTTGCCGAATAAAATTCGTCTTTTTACTTCGTCTGCGAAATGGTCGTCACGAGATTCTTTGCCATATCGCACATTTCCATACCTAGCCATGTTCGACGCAATTTGTCCAATATTAACCGCGTAGTAGGTATTCGTTGCCTTGCCATTTGTTTCAAGGTCTATATCAATAATCTTCGCACCCATTTTTTCAAGGTTACTGAAAATACTTTCAAACTTGGAAAAATATTGTGAGTCTTTATATAATTCTGTGATACGGCGAATTCGCCCGATTTTCAAGTTTTTAACATCAATGGTTTTGTCAAAGTTAGTGTGGGGTATTGTATTATTGGAAATTTCGTCAGAACAAGATGGTGCGTCCCCCGCAGAGTTAGAAACTTGCAAGGGGAAGTCTTGGGTCATCATGTCGCGTTGGTCTTTGCCCGATATAACGTCAAGCACAATTTTCGCGTCATCTGTATTTCTTGCAAACACGCCGATAGTGTCAAGTCCACTTGCAGCGCCGACAACTCCGTACCGCGACACGCGCCCATAGGTCGATTTGATACCTACGACACCATTGTATGATGCGGGCATACGGATACTTCCGCCCGTGTCTGTGCCGATAGATGCAAGGCAAAGTCCTGTTGCCACGGCTACGGCACTGCCACTGCTTGTTCCGCCTGCAATGTGGTCGTCGCTGTGTGCATTTTTTACGATACCGTATGCACTCTTTTTACCACTTGAGCCAAGAGCAAATTCGTCCATGTTGGCGCGGGCAATTATAACTGCGTCTGCGTCAAGTAATTTTTGCACGACTGTGGACGAATAAGGTGATACGAAATTTTCAAGCATCTTACCACCTGCGTTTGCGCCATGATTCGCATACAAGATGTTGTCTTTTATAATTATAGGAACACCTGCGAGTTTTCCTAATTTCTCGTTATTTTTAATTTTGTTGTCCAAAAACTTTGCGCCGTCTTTCCAAGAATCAAAAATTTCTCTGATTGCATTTTTCGTGTCTTTTTTGCATTTATCTACAAAAAACGACATGGCATCAGTAACCGAAAATTTCTTTGCTTTGATTGATTTAACGTATTGGTCTATTGAAAAGGTAGAGTAGTCCATGTTATATTTCCTTAATTACTTATTAATTTATTCAACAACTATTGGAACAACAAAGTGATTATTTCGCACTTTGTTTGTGTTTGAAAAAGTTTGTTCGGGTGTAAAAGATTTTTGAATTTCGTCCGCGCGAAGATTTTCGATGTCAATAATAACACGTGGCAGAATTTCACGAACTTTGCATTTAGTTTCTTTTATTTTTTCGACATAGCTATTCATTTTTTTAATGTCTTCCGTCAATTTGTCGTTAGATTTTATATTCGACATCTTTTCGAGTTTTTGTATATTAATTTCCATGTTTCTCCTAAATTACGGATTTAATCTGTCTGGTCCGCGGAACAAGAATGTGGTTTCCTTGATATTTGGCAAGTCTAACATTCTTGAAACTAATCGTGCTATACCTAATGCATACCCACCATGTGGCACGCAACCATATTCGAAAAAGTCCACGTAAAATTGCATGTCGTCGGGATTAATGCCTTTTTCAATCATATTAACGCGTAGCTTTTCGGGATTGTGTTCACGCATGCCACCGCTTGTTAATTCTACGCCTTTATACAATAAATCAAAGCCATGAGTAATTTTTTTGTCGTTATCGTGGCGCTTTATATAAAATGCACGTGCACTTGATGGGAAGTCTGTGATAAAAATAAAATCGCTTCCCCATTTTTCACGAGAAATTTCGCAAAGCAGTCGTTCGGCTTCGGGGTCAAGGTCGCCCTTTGTCGCTTTTGGTACGATATAGCCGCGTTCGTCTTCGAGTAATTTATATGCGTCGAGTAAACTTATTCTTGGAAATTTTATTGTTGGAACTTCCAAATTAATTTCAAGTTTTTCAAGCAAGTCCGCACATTTTTTCTTTACATGGGCAAGCACATGTTTCAACATCGCTTCTTCCGCGTCCATGACACAGTGCGAATTGTCTATCATTCCCATTTCAACGTCGAGTGCAAAAAATTCGGTCGCATGACGTGATGTGTATGATTTTTCGGCGCGATAACAACCGCCGATTTCAAATACACGTTCAAAGCCACTTGCAATAGCCATTTGTTTGTACAGCTGCGGGCTTTGTGTAAGGTAGGCTTTTTGCCCATAGTATTTAACTTCAAAGACTTCGGCGCCGCCTTCACTGCCGTGCGAAATAAGTTTCGGAGTCATGATTTCGATATATTTGTTTTTTACAAACCATTCACGCATCGCCGCTAAAACTTCGGTTTGAATTTTGAAGTATCCAAGTTTCTTCTCATCGCGCAAATCAAGCCATCTGTAATCAAGTTGCAGATCAAGTCCGCTCTTTTCGTCGATAGGCAAAACTTTTGCGTTGGAAGTAACTTCAATAGAAATAGGGTGTATTTCGATGCCACCCAATTTTACATGAGGGTTATCTACAACCTTGCCGACGATTTTTAAAGTACTCTCGGTTAAAATCCCTTCTAACTGAGCGGCATTTCCTGGCATTTTATTTTTGAGAATCGTGACCTGCACCTTTGATTCCCTGTCACGTAAGATTATGAACATTATCGACTTTTGGTCACGGATAGTATCGACCCAACCTTGCACGCAAACAGTTTTCCCATGTCGCAATTTTGCAATAGGTGTTGTTTTTAGTGTTTTCATAGCGGTAATTATATCAGAAATTGACAGGGCAGTCAAACATATGACCCATCAGAACTCGCAATTGCCAGGAGTTCTGTAGTAAGGAATTACGTCACGAATATTTTCCATTCCGGTCAAATACATGACAAGACGCTCGAACCCCATACCAAATCCCGCATGAGTACAACCACCAAATTTCCGCAGGTTCAAATACCATTCCATACCTTCTTTCTCGATTTTAAATTGCTTCATTCGTGAGATAAGGACTTCTTCTCGGTCTTCTCTTTGGCTTCCGCCCATGAGTTCGCCGCTTCCAGGAACAAGCAGGTCAACGGCAGCTACGGTATTGTCGTCATTCAAATACATATAAAACGCTTTGATGTCCTTTGGCCAATTGTACACAAATACGGGTGATTTGAAATGAACATCGGTCAGATATTTTTCATGTTCTTTTGCCAAATCTCCGCCTTGTTTTGGCTCGAATTGGAATTTATCTGTTTTATTTGCTTTTATTAATATGTCTATTGCATCTTTGTGAGTAACACGTGCGATTTTACTGCTCAACAGATTTTGTAATCTTTCTTTAATATTAACACCATTAAACTGTGACAAAAATTCAAGTTCGCTGTTTGCATTATCCAAGATATATTTTGCCACGTACTTTAAAAACTCTTCTTGAATCGTCATGACACCATCAAGGTCACAAAATGCAATTTCAGGTTCTATCATCCAAAATTCTGCTGCGTGTGTTTTTGTATTGGAATTTTCTGCCCGAAATGTTGGTCCGAATGTATAGGTTTTACCAAATGCAAGTGCAAATGTTTCGGCTTGTAGTTGACCGCTTACTGTAAGAGATGCTTGTTTGCCAAAAAAGTCCTTTGGTGTAACATGAAAGGCTTCACCTGCGCCTTCTGCGTCAAGTGCCGTCAAAATAGGCGAGTGAACCATGACATACCCATTTTCATGAAAGTAATTGTGAATTGCCATAGATGCCAAGTGCCTAATACGGAATACCGCTTGGAATACTCTTGTTCGTGGGCGAAGATACGCAATTTCGCGCAAAAATTCTAAACTGTGTTTTTTTGGTTGTAAAGGATAATTTTCTGGGCAGTCGCCTTCTATCACGATTTTTTTCGCTTTGATTTCATAACCCATTTTTCCTTGTACAAGTTCGCCTTCAATTGAAATCGCACTACCGATTCGGATAGTCTCGATTTTTGCAAAGTCCTTTGTATCTTTGGAATATACGATTTGCATACTCTCAAAACATGATCCATCGAACATGTCGATAAATCCAATCACATTTTGTTTGCGGTGGTTTCGCACCCAACCTTTGAGATTCACTGTTTTCCCAACGAAGCCATCAGCATTTTTAAGAATTTCTTTTATTGTCATAATACCCCCATCTAAATTAATTTCTTTACCATGCGTAATTGGTAATTTGTGTTTACTGGTGGACGAATTGCTCTTGCCCCGTCCAAAACATAACCCAGTTTTTTTGTATAAAATTCTATGGCAGCGATATTTTCTTCCAATGCCCAAAGGCAAAATTCGATACAGCCATTTTTCCGTGCTTCGTTTTCACAATATTCAACCAGTTTTGTGCCAATGCCGCCACCTTTCATAAGTGGCTCGACATACAACCCCCAAAGTTCATACGCATGCTTTTTATCTTTGTCACGACATTTGCCACAGGTCACAATACCTTTGACCATGTTGTCTTCCACGAATACATAGTCGTTTACATCTGGACAATTCTTGTCAACCTTTGCGTGCCAAAAGGTCATAAGTTTCTCGACAGTTCTTTCGTTGAACAACAATTCGTCGCTCAACATTCCGCGGAATGCACTTCGCCAACCGAATACTTGAATTTCGGCTACGCGCGGCACATCTTTTCTTTGTAGTTTTCGTATCATGTTTGCCCCTAATATCATATGATTATATCAAAAATGAGTATTGTAGTCAAATAGAGCAGTTGTGTTTTTTGATGACTTGTGATAACGTATTTTCGAGATGTTCATAATTATACTTCAGAGCAGTGTAAATGTCGGCAAGAGTACTGTTGCATTTAAATTAAGAGAGTTATTGCATAAACATAATATTTTTTCTCGTGATGTGGATACTGGTGATTTGCGCAGTGCACTTCGTACTATTCCTAATTATTTGAATGCCGATGAAGACAGGATATTGCATAGTCTGTCTTGGCAGCTTTCTTACGAAGAATTAAAGACACAGGCGAAGTTAATTTTTCCATCTGTTAAAGATATTATTAACCGCAAGCACAGTAAAGAAAAATACAGCATAATTTTTCATACAGTGCCAATTGATGCCGAACTTTTTAATGAAAATGATTTTCCAGATGATATAAAATTTATCAAAATTTTTCTTGATATTGATGAAGTCGAACATAAGAAAAGAATATCAAAGCAAACAAAAGATACGACTGAGAAGTTAAAGAACTTTATAAATATACGAAAAATGCACCAAGACTTGAAAGAAGAAGCGATAAGAAATAATTATTGGATTTTAAAAAGTGATAAACATGCACCAAAAAAGATATTAAAAAAAGTTTTAGAAATAAAGAAAGGATGACAAAACCCCTTTACAAGATGTGTGAATTTTTGGTAAAATATCAAGATTATGGCAGTAAAATTTGATAGTAATTTTTTGGTTTCGTCAAACCCTTCTTCGTTCGCATCGAACCCTTGGCTTGACGCTTCTGTATGTGGAAATGGCCGTATCGGAGCGAGTGTTTTAGGGGCTTATTCTAACGAGCGATTGTTGTTGAATCACTCTGCGTTGCGCAGTGGTGGACATACAGGCGTTTTACAAGACGTAAGTGACAAATTTCCAAATATTCGCAAAAGCCTTGCCAATGTAAAGGTCATGGACGCCGAACGGGTTTTGCCGGGCGAATTTGAAAAGCGGTCATACAAACCAAGTCCGCACATGCCACACCCAATCGGTATTTTGAATTTGGACTTTTTTCATGAAGGTCAAGTCACCGATTATAAACGTATAACCGATATGGGCGGTGCCGAAGTTTCGGTGTCTTTCAAGGCAGGCGACACAACATTTGAACGGAACGTATTTGTTTCTCGCAAAGATGATATAATTGCAATGAATGTAAAACGAAATGGCACGCAAAGAATTAATTGTAATCTCTCTGTTGATGGTGGGAAGTACAAGGACGGCTTTGTGTTGTTCAATTCTAAAACAAGTGCCGGTCTTGAATATGGTTGTGTTGCAAGGGTTGTATTAACAACAACTGCGGGTAAAGTCGAGAGTACAGATAGTAGTTTGAAAGTGATTGACGCCGATGGAATGACTATTTTTTCGAAAGTGTTCGTTGGTAATAGCGAGCAAGAGTTCAAAAAAATACAAAACGAACTGAACGGAATTAAACTAACATACGACAAGTTACAACAACAAAATGAAGGTATGCACAGAAGATTGTACGATGCGGTAAGTTTGAATTTAACTGATGATGCTGCATCAATAGATACACTTTCTCTTATAGAAGAAACAAGACAAGGACTCTTGCCAAGTTCACTTATATCAAGACTTTGGAATTTTTCGAAGTTTTTAGTAATTTGTGGTTTTGGTAATGTAGTTAGCCCAAGTTGTATCTTTGGTGGTGAGATAAATAATACAAAAGACGTATTGAGTTTCGATTCTGTCGCACAATTATTGTATCTGGGTATAACAGGCAGTGTTGATGCTGATTCTGTGATGACATTGTTTGAATATTACGAAAAATACGCACAAGACTTGAAAAAGAACTCGGCCCGTGTCTATGGCGCGGAAGGGTATTTTATTCCCAATGTTGTGTCGCCCGAATCGGCTCTGTTTGGTCGGGTGGATAGTGCGACCTTGCATTTTGTTGCGTCATCGGCTTTGGCTTGTAATATTTTTTATTCCTACTTCTTGGCAACGGGTGATACCAAAACACTTAAATCAAAAATTTTCCCTTTCATGAAAGAAGTATATAACTTTTATTCGGACTTCCTTAAACTTGACCAGAATGGCTTTTATTCAACAGTTCCAAGTTATTCGCCACATTCGACTCCGGGCAACACTATTGGCGGAAAAAAGTTGGAGAACTTTCATTTTGCGACGAACGCAACTGTTGACTTTTTGGCGGTTGACACGTTGCTTGATAATTTGATTCATGCGGATAATGTTCTTGGTACGGGCGAGGGGCAAGTTTGGGTCGAAATGAAGAAAAAAATCCCGCCAATGCAAGTCGGGGGCGAAGGTGCGATAAAGGAATACACTAACAGCCCGTTTATAGACAAGGTGGCGAACGAAGGATTGATGCATACTTATGGGCTTTGGCCGTGTAAGAACTTTTCATTTGATGACAAAGTTGTATCGTACAAACCGATGGTGGCGATTGGCGGGGCTTCGGAGATTTCACTCAAGACGGCAAGTGGTAACGCCGTACTTGAACGATTGGGTAAGGCGGGCAGTCATCAAAGTGCCGTGACATTGGCACTGGGCGCTGCGCAACTTGCTCACACTGGTGACGCGAACAATGTGCATGGTGTGTTGATTCGTTTGGTGTCGTCATGTTTTGCAAATAGTGGTTTGGGTTTAAGTAATGATTTCCGTGGCAGTGGGTTTACGAAAAATCATGCGCCGTCGCTTGATTTATGTGGGAACATGGGTTTTGCTACCGCCGTGACCGAGTGTCTTTTTCAAAGCGACAAGAATAACTTACTCGTGCTTCCGTGTGTGTTTGATGGGTTGGAATCGGGTAGTATCAAAGGAATTGCGACCGATTTTTGTGCGACGATTGACATGGATTGGGATTTGACAAAGGGAAGGCTTGTTCTTAAAATTACACCGAAGTTGAATTGTGAGATAAGCATCTACTTGAACGAAAAATTCAAAAAATTAAAGAGCAAAGATTTGGCAATGGATAAGGAAAATTGTATACGTGGTGTCAAGTTGGTCGCGGGTAAGGTTGTTACAATAGAAGTGTGATTTTATAATTTACGCTTCGCTAGATTTCTCCACTTCGTCGAAATGACAGAAGTTGTTTTGCATATATTATCTTATGCTTTCTATAAAAAATTCTCGAAAGATTGTTTTGACAGGCGGTGGGACTGCGGGTCATGTTATGCCGAATGTGGCGCTTTTGCCTATGTTGGAAAAACAATTCGACGAAATTCATTATATAGGAAGCCACACTGGTATTGAACGCGACATCATATCCAAATTTCCGCATGTCAAATATCATGAAGTCGACACGGCAAAGTTGCGACGAAGTTTGAATATTAAAAGTATGCTGTCCAATGCGAAAACTCCAATCAAGGTCATTCGGGGAGTGCGACAATCGAAAAAAATATTGCAACAAATCAAACCCGATGTCATTTTTTCAAAGGGCGGTTTCGTGGGTTATCCCGTTGTTAGAGCAGGGGCGAAGTTGAACATACGCGTTATCATTCACGAAAGCGACATGACTATGGGGCTTGCCAATCGCATGAGTGTAAAATATTGTGATGTGATATGTACAAGTTTTGAAAAGACGGCTACTGAACTTGCAAAAAAAAACAAAGACAAAAAGGTTGTGTGGACGGGAACACCCATTAGGAAAGAAATTTTGCAGCGTGACGCTGCACCCATTACTGATAGTTTGAGTTTAGAGAGTTTTTCGACAAACAAAAAAAATCTTTTGGTCATGGGTGGGAGTTTGGGGGCGAGTGCGATAAATTCTGCGGTGCGTGATACTTTGGGTGAACTTTGCAAAGAATGGAATGTCTTGCACATAACGGGCAAGGGTAAAAAGGTTGATTTAGACAACGCTTCGCTGGATTTCTCCACTTCGGTCGAAATGACAAAGTGCTATATCCAAGTCGAATTTATGGACGAGATTTGGCATGCTATGAATTGGGCAGATGTGATTGTGTCGCGCGCGGGTAGTAATGCATTGTGCGAAATTTTGGCACTTGGAAAGCCGTGTGTGTTTGTTCCCTTGGCAACGGGGCGCGGTGACCAAATTGATAATGCGAAAGAAATTGAAAGGGTAGGGGCGGGGATTGTTTTACAAGAGAGTGAATTGAATAACGAAAGTTTAGTGCAAAGTATTAAAATCGCTTATGATAAAAGAAATGACCTTGCGGTCAAATCAAAAGAATTTGTTAAATTAGATGCAGATAGAGAAATTATCAAAATACTTGGAAATTAAAAAAGGCTTAACCGCCTTTTTTTTGTAACTTCTTTTGTCGTTTGTGATAATCTTTGACCGCAGCTTCGATAACTTCGCTTGCCATAACCGAACAATGTATTTTTTGCGGTGGGATTGTTCCTATCACATCTAACACATCTTTGTTGGTTACTTGGAGTGCCTTTTCTATTGACTTGCCACGTACAAGGTCACAGATAATGTCGCTTGACACAATTGCGGCCACACAACCGTATGTTTTGAACTTGGCGTCTTCGATAATTTCGCGGTCGTTCACTTTTAAATACAGTTTCATAACATCACCGCATGAAACATTACCTACTTCACCTTTGGCGTCAAAGCCGCGGATAGTTCCCGCGTTTTTCGGTTTTGCAAATCTTTGCATAGTTGCTTCGTTGTACATATTGTCTCCTTAATACTGCACGCGATTTCAATGCAGTCATTTTTCTTAATTTCCTTACAATCTTTTCGAGTTCTATCAAAGTATAGTCGATGTCTTCCCGTGTTGTTGAACGTGACAGCGAAAACCGTATAGAACTTTGGTTCATGTCTGCAGGCACTCCCACAGCGTCAAGCACATGACTTCGGGTGAGTGTTCCGCTTGAACAAGCCGACCCCGTGCTTACCGCTATTCCAGCCATGTCAAGCATCATGAGCAAACTCTCGCCCTCGCACCCTTGGAATGAAAAGTTAATGTTGTTTACAAGCCTTTGCGTTCTGTGTCCGTTTAGTTTCACATTCTTGAATCGTAGTTCAACTTGATTAATAAAGTAATCACGCAGAGTTCTCATACGTGCGTTGTTGGTTTTTGAGTCACGCAATGTAAGTTCTATCGCATGACCGAAACCGACTATAGCAGGGATATTTTGCGTACCACCACGACGGTTGCGTTCTTGATGTCCGCCGTGTATGAACTTGTCGACCTTCATGCCGTTTCGAATGTACAGCGCGCCCACGCCCTTTGGACCATAGACCTTGTGAGATGAAAGCGACAACGCATCAATATCCATTTCCTTGACATTGATGTGGATAGCACCTATGGCTTGTACTGCGTCGGTGTGGAATGGAACGCCATATTTTTTGCAAAGTTGCGACACAGTGTTGATAAATTGTATTGTACCGATTTCGTTGTTTGCAGCCATTACCGAAACCAATGCCGCGGGCTTTGACAGTTTCGCCACAAGGTCAGATATGATGACGATACCTTGTTCGTCGACTTCGATTTGTTCGACCTTGTAGCCATCTTTTTCCAATTGCTTGCAAGTTTCCATGATAGACGGGTGTTCGATAGAACTTACGATAACTCGTTTTGATTTGCTGTTGCGTACAACTCCGTTCAAAATCCAGTTATTTGCTTCGGTTGCCGAGCATGTAAAATAAATCTCGTTCGGGTTTGCTCCGATTGCGTCTGCGATTTGTGTTCGTGCTTTTGATACTGCTTTTTCCGCTTCTCGTCCATATGAATGCACACTTGCTGCATTGCCGAATTCGTTCGTGAAATATGGAAGCATTGTTTGCATGACTTCGCCGCTTACATATGTTGTTGCGGCACTGTCTAAGTAAATTTTTCTGTTCATAATTAACTAATTATATACCAAAAGTACTCACGGGGTCAATATAGAAGCGATGTATAACGCAAATTTTGGATATTTGACGAAAGGGTATTGTGTGATACAATACTAATATGAAAAAACTAACTTATAAACAACTGCGGAACATGTGGCTTGATTTTTGGCGGGAGCGCGACCACGCGATTATTTGTTCGGCGAGTGTTGTGCCAGAAAATGATGCGAGTGTTTTGTTCACCAATTCGGGAATGCACCCGCTTGTACCTAATTTAATGGGCGAACCGCACCACATGGGACGGCGACTTGCAAACATTCAAATGTGTATCCGCACGGGCGACATTGACGAAGTGGGAAATCCGACGCATTTGACATGTTTCGAGATGATGGGGAATTGGTCACTTGGCGATTATTTCAAGCGCGAAAAAGTCAAATGGAGTTACGAATTTTTGACCGACAAGAAGTATCTTGGCATCGACCCAAAGCGAATTTTTGTCACATGTTTTGAGGGCGACAATGTTGCGCCACGTGACACAGAGAGCGCGAAATATTGGGAACAATGTGGTATAGACAAGGACAGGATATATTTTTTACCAAAAAGCGAAAATTGGTGGCAATTACCAAGTGGCACAGGTCCATGTGGCCCATGTTCCGAGATGTTTATGGAATTAAAAAGTGAATCATGTGGTAAGGATTGTAATCCGTCATGTTCGTGTGGTCGGTTTGTGGAAATTGGAAACGATGTTTATATGGAATACATTATTCACAACAAAGACGAAAAGCCAATAAAGGCAAAGCAACAAAATGTAGATACGGGAATGGGCTTGGAGAGAAATTTGTGTCTTTCTCAAGGAGTTAAGTCTGTGTATGAAACTGACTTGTTTGTTCCTGCTATAGAGATAATCAAGAAAACAGCGAGACTATCTGATAAAGATTTGACTCAATTTGAAACTCTCTTTTATATAAGAAAAATCGCTGAACATGTACGTGCGTCTACTGTGATTATCGGTGATGGGGTAGTACCAAGCAATTCTGGTCAAGGGTATGTTCTGCGAAGATTGATAAGAAGTACATTGCGTGCAACAAAAAGATTTGATACTTGGGACAACAATGCGTTTGGTAAGATAATAGACTTTTATATTGATACCCTTGGTGAGTTTTATTCGCAACTGAACAAACGAGTCGAAATCAAAAAAATCTTTATGGACGAGATTGCAAAATTTGAAAAGACTTTGCTTTTGGGATTGAAGGAATTTGAAAAGGTTGTTGGCTATGTTCAGATGGAGATGGAGAAATTAAAAGAAAGAATAGAACCGATAGCCCAAAAGCAAAAGGAGCAGGTACTTGCAAATTTGCCACAAGGTTATATCAAGCAACAACAAAAAATACAAACTACTTTAAGGGATATTGCTGAAAAGCAAAAAGAACAAATAAAAAAATATTTCAGTGGAAAGACCGCATTTCGATTGTACGAAACATACGGCTTTCCGATTGAGATGACAAAAGAACTTTGTGAAGAAAAGGGCTTGTCCGTGAATATGAACGAGTATATGGAAGCACGAGAAAAACATTCCAAATCTTCGCAAACCGCATCTGCGGGTGCGTTCAAGGGCGGTCTTGCCGATACGACAGGTGCGACTATGAAATTGCACACGGCAACACATTTGTTGCATTCGGCTTTGCGCGAGTTGTTTGGCAAGGGCTTGCACCAACGGGGCAGTAATATAACACCCGAGCGATTGCGGTTTGATTTTAACCTTGACCACAAAATGACAGCAGACGAAATAAAGGCGACCGAAGACGTTGTCAACAAATGGATTTCGCAAAAATTGGACGTAAAGTTACAAGAAGTTCCATTGAAAAAAGCGCAAGAAATGGGTGCCATTGGTGTGTTTAACGACAAGTACGGCGATGTTGTGAAAATCTATACGATAGGCGATGTATCTTGCGAATTTTGTGGTGGACCGCATGTTGCGAATATTTCGGAACTTGGAAAATTCAAAATCACAAAAGAAGAAAGTGTAAGCGCAGGTGTGCGCAGAATCAAGGCGGTGTTGCAATGAGTGAATTTGTGTCGTTAAGCGGTGAAGTTTTCAATGTTCATTGTGGCTGTGGTGAAAAAGATTGTAATATATGCAACAGACCAACAAAGATTGAGCATAACGAAGAACTTGCAAAGTGTAAGACATGTGAATGTGATGAATGCAAGAAAATGACTTTAATAAGAATTTGCGAGTGCAAAAAATGTGTAGAGTGCAAAGGAAACTATATTGTGTTGGCGTTGTTGCTTGCATTGCCGTCGCTTGTGATTTTGATTTGGTCGCTCTTTGGAATGAATATACATGGGGTACTTGGTATTGTTGGTGCGTTGATTGTTCTTGCACCGCTCAATATTTCGATTATTCTTTCTTTTGTATGGTTTGGAATTTTTTGTGACAAAGAAAATTTGACTCCCGCGAAAGTTAATCTCATAACCGCTGTTGGTTGGGATATTATTCTTATGGGGCTTGTGGCTTCTACGTTGTGGTTGATTTTTGGTTGGGGCTTGCCGTTTTCGTTTGATTGGAATTTTTAGGTATTGACATTTCTTTAATTTCATGGGATAATTTAATCCTTATTAAAAAGGAGACTTAAAAATATGATTGCAAACGACAATGTGAGAAATGTCATTAATAAACTTCACAAATTAACTGTATTAGATAAAGAGCACGAGACTAATCCTAAAGTATTACATTCTCTCTTACAAGTGATAGATGATGAAGATATTATTGAAATGGGTCATCAAGCATACAATGAAGCATTTTTAAGTGAGCCAGAGTTGACAAACAAAATTAATGAAACAAGCAATGAATTAGAAACCCTTTTATCTAGATTTGGTGAAGCGGGAGTTGAAAACAGAGATATACTTAAACTTACTACTGAACTAAAAGAATTGCAAGACATAAGAAACTACGAAGAAGCCTATCAAGATGACCATGACGCAAGTTGGGAACATTATATAACTCAACACCCAAACCATAAAAAAGAACAAATTGAACAATGGAAAGCAAACGTATACGCGAAACGTATTTCCGAAGCAAATAATGGAAAATAACTTATTAAAAAAACCCGTAAGGGTTTTTCTTTTAATCCAATTCGGAAATCAATGGTGCGTTAACCAATAACTTCTCTCCCAAGAACACACATACATTCTTGTCCGTCATACGAATTTCTATCTTGCCGATTTCGCTCTCACGCAATGGATAAAAATAATCTTTATCTACCATACCCATCATTTCGGTCTTGCCTTGTTTCGCTGGTACAATCACAGTTTCGGCAGGCAAAATTTTGTGCATGATAAATTCGTTCGTCGCCCGTTGCATAAGTGTTTCAGACTCTTCAAACATAGGTCCGCAATTCAATACAACACACACGACCTGCATATCGTTTCGTTCCATAGCACCCACATAGCACCGACCCGCTTTTGACGTGAAGCCTGTTTTGACACCATTGATAAGTTTATTTGAAAACAATAATCTGTTCTTGTTTGCAATGGTACGCGGGTATTCTACACCCGAAATCCGTGCATTTTTTGTGGCAACAATTTCGGCAAAAAGTTCGTTGCGCATAGCATAAGCCGAAATTTTTGCAAGGTCGTTCGCCGTTGTATAATGACCTTCTTCGTCAAGTCCATGCGGGTTTTTGAAAGACGAATTTGTAGCACCGGCTTTGCGTGCGACATCGTTCATAAGTGCACTGAATTCAGGCTGGGTTTTAGATACATGAAGTGCCAACGCAGTGCTTGCATCGTTACCGCTACGCAACATCATTCCAAGCAACAATTCGCGTACGGTCAATTCTTCGCCTTTTTGAAGGTATATGCTTGTTCCTTCTATGCCGACAGCCTTTGGGTGTACCTTTACAATGTCCTCGATATTTTGGACGTGTTCAAGCACAGTTATTGCGGTTACTATCTTTGTTGTGGATGCCATAGGAAGTTTTGCATTTGCGTTTTGTTCATACAAGATTCTGCCCGTTGAAACTTCGATAGTTGACATAGCACGGGCGGAGGTCATAGCGTGCATAGCAACATAACTACTCGCACGAACTGTGTGCATTTTGCGTGCATGTGATGCTTGTGCCGTCATAGCCGTACCCACGACGAACGTAATTGCCATGACGACCGCAATTATGGCAACAACTATTCTTGTTACATTTTGTTTCTGTCTTTTTTTCATTGAATAGTTATGTGCAAGTTGAATTGTGGTATACTCTGGCATGATTACAATCAAAATCATCGCCGTAGGAAATATTAAAGACAAATTTTTCGCAGATGCAATCGCAGAATACACAAAGCGACTTACAAAATATTGCAAATTTGAAATTGCGCAAATAAAGGAAAGTACTGTAACAAAAGAATGTGACGACATCAAAGAAAAATTGCGTGGTCATGTAATTTTGTGCGACATTCGGGGTGACAAAGTTTCAAGTGACGGGCTTGCGACCAAGATAGAAAAATTATCTCAGACAACAAGTACTATAAGTATAGTTATCGGTGGCAGCGATGGTGTAGGTAATTATCTTGACGGTCATGTAAACGAGAAGGTCAGTTTCGGCGATATAACATTGCCACATCAATTATTCAGAGTAGTGTTGGTGGAACAAGTCTACCGGGCATTTACAATCTTGCGTGGTGAAAAGTATCATAAGTGACTACTTTGAAAACACCTCGATTTGTTCAAGGATAAATGCTTGCTCGTCGTCGGTGAATTTGTGTTTATGCTCGTCAAACATCGCAAGCATTTCTGTGCGATCGTCGCACGATTCGATTTTGCCAAGCACAGAATACAACAACTCTTCTTCTTTTTTAATTGCTTGCTCGCGGTCTTTTGTAAGTTCTCTGATTTCTTTTGCCGAAAAGAATGGGTTGTTGAATTTGTGGGTGACCCATCTGCTTCGGATGCCCGAGCTTTTTGGTTGGAATGTTCTGTTTAATCTTTCGGTGGATTTAATTGTTTCGGGTAAAATATATGCCTTGCCCTCGAAGATTTTTATCGGAAAAACCTGCATATGTCGGAGTGTAGGTATGTCGTTGTCCGCATACCATGGCGGTGTCATCAAAAGTGTATTTGGGTCGGAATGTTCGTACAGGTGAATGATGTTGGGATAGTTTCCTTGTGACATGTTTCGCGTTTGTGGTCGTGTGGATACCCAATCAAGGAAAATGCCAATGCCATCCGTTCCGTTTTCTTTGACGTTGTTAAATATTTTTTGTCGTTTCTTTCCCGCGATGAAAGCAAAGATAAAAAGTAATGCAAGTACAGAAGCAACAATAATCAAAAATATATATCCAGGATGCATAATTTATATTATACAACGATTGTCAATAATTGTTTAATGAAAAACCCGAAAACAATTTGGCAAGCAACGCAAAAGAAATTCCCAACTTTGACAAGCGACATTTCGTGTGATGTTGCGATTATTGGTGGCGGAATTGCGGGACTTTGGTGCGCGTATCACCTTGTCAATGCGGGCAAGAAAGTGTGTATCATCGAAGCCAAAAAAATTGGTAGCGGTGTGACGGCGGGGTCGACCGCAATTTTTACATATGCTCAAGATGTGATATACAACCCAATTATTAAAAAGCATGGCATAGACGTTGCGAAAAAATATCTTGAAGATACGAAAACAGCTATTAATGAAGTGCGAAAAATTATAGAAAAAGAAAAAGTTGCTTGTGAATTTGAGCCAATAGATTTTGTATTGTTTTCAACAAAGGGCAAGGGTAGCCGTGCATTAAAAAAAGAACAAAAAGCGTATGCGGAACTTGGGATAGATGTGGCCGAACGAGATTTGACGAAACTTCCGTACTCTACCAAGAAAGAATTGAAATTTTCGGGTGCTTTTCAAATCAATCCGTTGAAACTTTGCGCGTGGCTTGCAGATTATGTGGTGAAAAATGGCGGGCAGATTTTCGAGAATACTCTTGTGCATGAAGCGCCCGAGGGGAAAACTTTGAAACTTGGTAATAACAAATCTTCTGTCACAATCACTGCGGAAAATTTTGTTGTGGCGACACATTTTCCATATATTAATGTCCCTGGGTTTTATTGGTTAAAAATATACCAACACCAAAATTATTGCATGGTGTTCAAGCCAAAAGGTAAGAGGTTCGCGGACTTTTGCAAAGGTACATCATATGAAAGTATAGATGAGAGTGGCTTTGAATACAGGCGAGTGGGTGAAAACATCTTGGTTGACGGTGTGCCAGTTAGGACTGGGCAAAAACCATATAAGAGCAAGTATCGCGTGATAGAAAAGCATTTGCGCGATAACTTTGGTGAATACAAAGAAGTCACACGGTTTTGTTCGCAAGATTGTATAACCATGGACAAATTGCCGTATGCTGGGCGGTATTCGCACTTTGCCGACAACGTGTTTGTCGTGACTGGTTTCAACAAATGGGGAATGACGAATTCGTATATTACGGCAAAAGTTGTTACTGACATGATTAGTGGGAAAGTTGACAAAGACGCGGAATTTAATGCAATGGACAGCGGGAATATATATTCTCCACAACGTGTGGCGCTTTTTGTAAATCTTATTGAAACTGTTTCGAATGTTGGAGTAATTGGGGCTTCGTTTGCAAATGACTTGCTTAATATTGACGCAAAGAAATTTGACCGCATAGGAAAAAACCAAGGAGCAATTATTAAATACAAAGGGCACAGAGTCGGTGCAAGTCGTGACGAGCGGGGCAGAGTTACGTTGATAGCGGGAACTTGTCCGCATTTGCATTGTAATTTGAAATGGAACAAGGACGAGATGACCTTTGATTGTCCGTGTCACGGGTCTCGTTTTGATACGCAGGGTAACATAATTAATAATCCATCGACTAAAAATGCTGAAAGGGTAGAGATGACAAAGTGAGATTTAGGTGATAGAATAGTGATGTGAAAAAGTCACCAAAAGTCAAAATCACGGCGATTGTTGCAGAGTTTAATCCCCTGCATAAAGGTCACGAATATATTATCGGAAAGGCTCGCAAGATTACTGGAGCGAGTCACGTCTTAATTGTGCAAAGCGGTAACTTTACCCAGCGTGCTGAACCGGCGATTCAAAACAAACATGTTCGTGCGGAGAATGCTGTTCGGGCGGGTGCAGATGCTGTGGTTGAAATTCCTGCCGTATATGCGACAGGGAATGCAGAGATTTTTGCAAAGGCAAGTATTAAAATTGCGACATCTTTTCCACATGTCACGAATATCGCTTTTGGCATTGAAAGTGACGATTTATCTGTTGTTAAAATGATTGCTACAACACAGGTTAGGCGAGAGCGAAGTTTTGAAAAATACATGTATGAACATTTGAAAAAAGGGATAAGTTTCGACAAGGCAAGGTGTGAGGTTATAAAAAAATTGTTGCCGAAAGTTCCATCAGAGATACTTGAAAAAACTATGAGTACTCCGAACAATATTTTGGCGATTGAATACATTAAAGAACTTGTCCGATTGAAATCAAGTGTAGTTCCCATTGGAATACAAAGAATAAAGACACACTCTGCGACAGACATAAGGAATTATCTACTTCATAACCCAACAGGGCCAATGAAACTCTCCATCGCCCCTGCGGAACTCGCCCAACAATGTGTACGCAGTTTTTCCGCGATGCTCGAACAGTCCTCGGGCCTTGCAGAGAGTTTCATTGACCCTGTCGTGCTTGGGGCTGGTTTTCTGTTAAAAAGACACTTTGACATCTTTGGCTCACAGATGTTGTTCTCTGTGATGACTAAACTTGACGAGAATATATATAATTCAAACGCAGAACTTGTGAATCTTGTTCGTAATTTGCATCCAACGACGTATGACGATTTGAAACGCAATGCACCGACAAAACGGTTTTCTGTGTCACGAATTGCGCGGTTGGCATTACATTCGACTCTTGCGGTTACGAAAAAAGACATTGCACATTTGTACGAAAATGACTGGTTACCATATACGAATTTGCTTGCGATAAATATGAATGCCGATGCGTTGTTTTCGGCGCTTTGTTTAAACATAAAGACTCCGCTTGTTGTGCGGGGTAACAAAATCCGTCCGAAAGATTGTGCGTATTCCCGTACTCTGAAACAAATTGATGCGAGGGCGGATTTGTTATACGAATCTATCTGTGGTCAGATAGTTGAAAAACGCCCACGGTTTGTGAGCGTTAGTTGTCTTGTATTGGATTACGCAGACGAATCTTGAGTAGTGTTTTTGATGTCGGTTGTTTTTCTGTTTTAATCGACTCCGACAATTCCTTTTGCAAATGCAGTTGCGTCAAAAGGCAAAAGGTCATCAAGTGCTTCGCCCACACCCACAAACAACACAGGAAGATTAAACTTTTGCTTGATTGTGATGACGACTCCACCTTTTGCCGTGCCGTCCAATTTGGTAAGTATTACTCCATCAAGGTCGACCGCATTGTTGAATATTTCAACTTGAGAAAGTGCATTTTGTCCAGTAGTCGCATCAACCACAAGCAACTTTTTTCGGGGCATATCTGGCATGTTTCGTTCGATGACTCTGTCAATTTTTTTCAATTCTTCCATAAGGTGCGCTTTGTTATGCAATCGCCCTGCGGTGTCTACGATGACTATATCGTCTTTTTTTGCTTTTGCCGATTCCAATGCGTCGAATACGACAGATGCGGGGTCTGCACCCTCGGTATGTTTGACTATACGCACGCCTGCGCGTTTGGTCCATTCGGCTAATTGTTCACTGGCAGCGGCTCTAAAAGTATCACCTGCCACCACAAGGACGCTTTTACCATTTTCTTTGAAATGGTGCGACAATTTGCCGATAGACGTGGTCTTACCCACACCGTTGACGCCTACAATCAACAAGATACACTTTTCGATGTCTGCAAAGCCGTCGTTAATTCCATCTTCTTCAAAACCTTGCAAGATTTCGGCGATAGACTTTGCAAGTACCTGCTTTAATTCTTCTTCTGTTTTGATTGATTGTTTTTTGACTTGTGCTTTCAAGTTATCAATGATTATCTCCGCGGCTTCTACACCCATATCGCTTTGGATAAGGACGGCAAGCAAATCTTCGTAAAAATCTTCATCAAATTCACTGCCCACAAAAATGGACGAGATACCACTTCCAATTGATGACGCAGTCTTTGCAAGACCGCCAAAGATTTTTTTGAACACTCCCTTTTCTTTTGCGGGCTTTGGGGCAGGCTTTTCTTTTTTTGAAGAAAGTTTTACTTTTGGTGCAGTTTCTTTCTGGACCTCCTTAACTTCTTCTGTTTTTTCAAGAATAAGGGGTGTTTTATCACCACAGTTATCTTCGCATACTTCTCCGCAAAGGCAGTCGCTGGCTACATCTACAACTTCTTCGATTTGCACTTCTTGTTCAACAATTTCTTTGTTCTTGTCTTTTTTCTTTCCGAAACCAAATAATCCCATGAACAGTTTATATCATAAAACTCAACAATCACAAAAAGGTTTACAACTTATCTCAAAGTATAATATACTTGACCATGGCTAAAAATGAACAAATGCCTATATGGGCATGTCTATTATTCGGACTTGTGTTCGGTGGGGTTGCGCTTGGAATTTTCTTGGGTATATTATTGCCGTCACACAGGGCAGCGCGCCTTGTGAATGACAGAAATGCTTTGGAATTACAAGCAAGAGTCTATGAACACGAAACAGGTGCAATAGTAAACAACGTCCAAATGTACAGATTGCGACTTGTCGTTCATTTTCCAGATGGTACAACAAGAACTATGAGAACGCAAGATTGGTTCAGTAATCCAAGTGTTACACACCCAAGATGTACTGACGACCAAAATCCAAGATTTATAAATGTCCGCGTCCGCGGTAACGATGTCGCCGTTGTGGGTTTCCCCCCGCCATCGAACACAATGTTATGGATATTTGTCGCCGCCTTTGGTGCAGTAGGTGTGGGTATGTTGACCGCGGCTGTAGTAATTAAAGTCAGACGGATTAAAGCCACCATACTTCTTACGACGGCTGGAGCAGCGGGTCTTATGGTAATGGAGAGTAATCGTCGAGCAACTCAACCAAGGGCAACGAATTCTAACCCAGCAACTCCGCGACAACCGACAGCAGCTCAAAGAAGGAAGCAACAAGAAAAACTATACAACGAAGTTAAATCGAATATGGAGCAAATGAACAACGAAACGGCAATGCTTGCGATTTTAGACCATTACAAAGATCAACTAGACAACGACAGTTATTTCCGTCTGCGCGGCGAGATGCACTATATGTTGAAGGAAAAAAGCGAGTAATTCGCTTTTTTTTAATTATTACGCATATGCTTCTAACTTTACGCTTACCAGTTTGCTGACCCCTTTCTCTTCCATTGCGACGCGATAGGGTAATTAAAAATGCTTTATAATAATTTCTACTCTGACCTAGAATAACAATATTTAATCACAATACAAAACGAATTACAATACTTATCTATACTTCTTTTCTATATAATATATAGGCATATTGACATTGCAAATCAAATCATTTATAATCTTTCCATGAATTATTTTGAGCACAAAGAATTTAGATTAAAAATACGAATTGAAACAATGCTATTACAAATGCCGACTTTGTGTAGATTATTTTTCACAAACAAAGAACAAAAGTCTAGTATCCGAACACTTGAAAGATATTCATATACCATCAAACAATTTTTTATTTTCCTAACAGACAAAATAGAAATTTTCAAAAATACAACACCACAAGATTTTGATTTAATTGATTTAACATTAGTCGAAGAATCCCATATTGAAAAATTCAAGAACTCATTTATTAAAGACAATACACTTGCAACTGTTGGCGAAAAAGTTTATACAATTAACACGTTTTTTATTTTTTTCTGTAAAATTGGTGAAATAAAAGAAAATCCCGCGCAATATGTCGAAGCACCAAAACGACCAGATAGACCAATTATCAAATTAACACTGAACGAAGCAAAAACTTTATTTAATTGCGTGAATAACGAAACAAGAGCAAAACATGGATTACGAAAAGTTAATGAAAAATTATTAATCCGCGACAAAACGATTTTAACAATGTTTTTATTAACAGGTATTCGCATAAGTGAACTTGTCGGACTTGACATCCAAGACATAGATTTCGACAACAATAAATTCCAAGTAAAAAGCAAGGGCGGAAAATTTGAATTTATTTACATGAATAACGAATTAATTGAACAATTAAAATTTCACATCAATCAACAAGATTATCTACCAAATGACCCAGTATTCAAAAGTTTTACAAATCAACGTATAAACACAAAAAACGTAGAAGAAATGGTAAAACAATATTCAAAATGGGCAGGAATTACAAAACAAGTAACACCGCATACATTACGAAAAACATTTGGAACAAATATATACAACATTACAAAAGATGTTTTTCTTGCTCAAAAATTACTACGACATAAATACACAGAAACAACCACAAAGTACTATGTTGACATTGACGAAGATATAAAACGTAATGCGTTAAGCAATTTTAGTTTACTAAAATAAAACAAGGAAGTATAATCAAAAAATATGAGTAGAAAAACAAAAAGAAATGCAAATGGGTTTATTGCACTAATAATTACTATACTAATAATAATTGGAATAACAGCAGAACCACCAACCAACATAGGGGCATGGATATTACTAATAGGCACACCAATTCTAATTATTTTATTAAAAATTATAAAAAGACAATCAGAAACAAAACAGGATAATAACACAACAACATATAGCCAAACATATACCAATCAGTACCAAAATGATAACTACGATTATAACGAATATAAAAATGTAGTTTCATACCAACAAAAAAGCCTAATGTCACCGATAGAAAAACAAATTTTTCATAAAATCCAAAATGCTATAAACACGAACAATTTTTATTCAGTACAACCACAAATAAACCTTGCAAGTGTTATTAACAAATTCCATATGGGCAAATATCAAAACGAATTATTTAGAAACATTGACTTTGGTATTTTCGACAATGATTATAACATCAAAATTTTAATCGAATTAAACGACAGAACACACGCAACACAGGAACGACACACGCGAGATTTGAAAGTACGAGAAATATTACAACAAGCAAGAATACCGCTTGTAACCCTTTATACAAGTTACGAAAACACAGAAGAATATATTAAAAAACGTCTAAAAGAGTACATTGAGATATAGACGGCTCATCGTAAAAAACACTTGAAAAACATAATGGCATATCATCTTCGTGCTTTGGTACAAAATTTTGTATTTCACGCGTAGAGTAAAAACGACGATAAACAGTAAATCGGTCGTTATCCTTATGAGTTTCAAAATAGCCATCTTTGATTGTATGTGCAATTTCATATTCAGTTTGGTACAACATTAATTTATTTTTGTAATCTAAGTTATTTGTACGATAGTACTTTTTTTGATTGTAACCGATATTATTATCCTTGACCAAATATTTCGCAAGATAACACACAGACTTAATTTGTTGGATGTAATCAACGTTATCAATTATACATAATTGGGTAAATCCCTTATCCCATAATGTACAGTTATAAACTTGATTACCTTTTTTTGTTTTTATTGGCTTACCTGTTTTTTTACTAATAGCAATTTTAATAAAATTAGATAAATCACATTCGCCAACTAAAGCATGAAAATGTATATTTGCTCTTTCATTGTTATGACGTTCAGGAACACAAATAATTTTTACATTTGGAAAATAGTATTGTAATTTTTTTCGAAACAAAGACCAATATAACTTTACCGCATCATCTGAATAATCAAATTCATTGACCGAAATTGTAGCGGTCAGAAAATATTTCCACGCATTTGAAAATGCATATCCATAATAATTTTCTTTTGCCCTTTTTTGTGCTGAACGAATTGATTTTTCATATTTCTCAATTGTCACACCATCATGTAAAGGTTTAAGCAAATCACCGACCTTTTCAAAACTTCGACCACGAACAACTTTTTCACCAGTAATATCGTCTATTAATTCATAATCCAATGCACCTGACCAAATCTCGAAATCTTTTTTGTAAACAATTAATTCAACAAAATTTCTAAAATGATTTAATTTTGTATTTACTGTTTTCACCACACGTAACGAATTTAAGATACGAACATTGCCATTTTCGTCAACATATGAATTCTTGGGAACTTTGATTATTGCCAAATATAAAATCCAACCTTTTATATTTTCTCTTTAAGTGTTGCCAATATCAAGTAGGCAACACGCTTCGCGTGGGGAAAACAGGGAAATGCGGAGTACCCGTTCGCCCTACGCGTTACCGCGTTGACGGGCTCACTACACAGCAAGGGCTGGAGAAGTGCACGATGAAACTTGTGTGCTAAAAGAAACCGCGTGCCCGCGAGAGTCGCGACAAGACTCGCACAAAATCGGGTAATAGGACGTATATAATGTTCGCGTTGCGAACCCCCGATGGTGCGACCCGTCGGGATACGTTCCACTACCGACGGGGGCGCTCACCAAGAATAAAGATATGCGTTTTAAGGCGATTTGGGGGCTTCTGACGGCTTTTCTTCTTTTTCGGTAGATTGTTCATAGACACTTGCATATATGTCTTTCATGCTATCAAAACCGCTATCCTTTAGGTCTTTATGGGTAAATTGTAATGAAGTATATTTACGTAATTTTTCTTCGGGTAATGCTTTATATAAATCTTTGGCGAAGCGGTCATCATATTCAAAACTATTGTCATTCCATGCATAAGCCATAACAAGCGGAGCATACTTTTGTGTTTTAGTATTTGCATTGTCAGTAGACAAATCATAGGTATAACCTTGCGAATTTGACCCGTCTTGGATAGCCAAAAACTTTTGGACTTTCCAACGGCGGACACCAAAATACTCATACTTCTTTTTCAAGAAACGAGTACGAATAAGGTTATACAGAAACGGAAATATAAAAGCAGTTGGTAAAGATTTTTGTTCAAGCATGTTATATTCCATGCCGAATTTTTCTTCAAGCCGAGCAAGGACACGACCCATTTTTACAGACGTAGCGATAAAATTACCATCGATATTATGGCGAATAAGTTGTAACATTGCTTCACAACCCTTGACATCGTGTTGTGATATTTTACCTCTTTTATAATCGTCAAGGTTATTAAAGTATAACGACATTTCGTCCATAGCCATTGCTGACGGCTCAGGAAGCCGTGTACGCATTGCTAACGCGTCTTTGGTTAAAATGTGCGTGAAGTCATTGTGTAACTTCATAGGAACGTTTGTGACGATTGTGAACTTCTTTTTTCGCTTTAATAGTGTAAGGAGTTTACACATCATAGATGATTTTCCCGCACCTTGCGGACCACGAATACCAAGCACACGATAGTTACGTAAATCGGTTAACATCTGACCATTTGACCGCCATACGCGGAAAAAGGTGAAAGCATTCCAAAGAACACTAACAATCATAAGCACCATAAATATCCCTTCGCGCTCAGAGAATACGAGAGATAAAAACCATAGTACCGCTATGTCAATTAAGAATACCCACTTTTTAAAACGATTGAATAATGTCATAATGACCCCCTTTGTTTGTCTAATCTTTTGTTACACTTCAACACCAAAAAATAACAATGGTGTTTGCGTGCGTGTTGTTGTTTTTTAATGCTCGGTGCATTCATGCGACTATTAGAAATCAAGATAAACAAATCACGACAAGCGAAGTTTAACTCTCGAGCCGTATCGTATATGAACGGCAAGACTAAATTTTGTTGTCTTGCATTGACAAAATCTTGGCACTTAAATATCAATAACCCGCCGTGTTTTAATACTCGCTTAAGAGAAAATAAAGATTGATAGTAAAACGCTTTCAAACTCTCCAAGCAATCAAACGAGCCATATCGTTTCACCATTCTGTATTGGCTTTTTGTACTAGAAACCAAGAACGGTGGGTCAAAAATTACCGATTTAATACTCGAGCTTTCAAAAGGCAAATCACGGACATCTAACTTTAATACTCCCGGCGAAAGTGGGTTAATATCACTCTTAATTCTCGGGCCCATAACAATACCATCTTTATAAAAACCGCCGACATTGTAGCAAGGGTCGAAGTCAATACTCCGGCCATGATTATGAAGTTGCAAAATGTTGTTGATTATTTCTTGTTGATTGTAGCCAACGCTTTTGATTAAATTAATCATACACCACCACCTTTACTAATTTGATTTGCCAAATCGAACATAATTCTTACAAGTTGATACGGAATTACAAACACAGGAATAACAAACAATCCGATTATCAAAGCCGACCATACTAAGAATAAAAATCCATTAAACGTGTAATTTGCGACAATGTTTATATTCACAGGAAACAAGTCATATGCCGTTGTATATATCAAGTAAAATATTTGTTGTAATGCGTTCATTTCCACCGCCTTTTAATATAAAGTTTCCATATTATCACAAGCGGTATTATCAACACCACAAAACAAAATATGACCACAGAAAATACCCACGAAAAAAAACTTGCCATTGCGTAATAGGGCTGTAATGCGATAATATCCGCATGGAATATAAACACAAAGAAATCAAATATTAAATCATATATCATTCGTCACCCCTTTCAATTCTTTTCCCACAATCACAATAACTACTAGAAACATTATCTTTTTCTATTTTTTGATTAAACCCAAAAAATTCATAAAGTAAATCTACCAACCTTGATAAAAGCAAATATCCAAAAAGAAGACTTATATATAAAACAGGAATATCGCTAACTAACAAATAAACAATAAGAGCAAATTGACCAAGTAAAGTTGGTAAAGCAAGTATAAAATCCTTTTTACTCATGTCACACCCCCTATAAATCGCCTTACAATTAAAAATGCAAGGAAAGCGATAACTATTGACCCAATTATAGGTAGCGCGTGTATGTCTTGTAAGAACCCAATCATTGGCTGTATATACAACACCATCATTTGAACAACCGCAAGTACGGGCTGTAGAAATGGAACATAGGACAATATCCAAAACATTGCATTAGCCATATGACAACCGAGATTTGAAACCAAACTAGAAATTATCTGACCAAAATTCAGATTAATTCTAAATGGACCACAATCAAGAAACCATTCACCACCACCAATGTTTGGGAATTCGACTAAATCGAGTGTAAATAAATTTAACTGATTTAACGATAATATTACATTTGTACTAACAAAAAGACCCGTTCTTGACTGTGTAATAAAAGATATTGTCCTAACATTACCCGAAAACGAATTAGAATGATTAAAACTTACCATTTGATTATTCGACAAATTAAAGCCAAAATCTCTAAAAAATCTTCGTCCAAAATCGTCATAAAAGTTAATCATCTGAAGACCATCTAATGATGTTACTTGCCCCGAATAAAGAGAATTTACACCCCGTATCAAACTATTTAATCTAAACTGTGTAACGATATTAAAGAAAGCACCTTGACTTATAGTAACATTTTCAAATAAATTCCAATAACCACCTAAAATATCACGAATATAAAAACCATCAAATATTTTTTGATAATCAATTTCAAAAAATGTGTCATCTCTATAATCAAACAGATATACAAAATTCGACTGAATAAAAGTATTTCTTACACGCAAATGAAAGAAAACACCACCATCAATAAAAACAATATTTTCTTGACTTAATCCTTGACCATAGACACCAAAAGTAAAGTTACTTGATAATACTAAATAAGTATCATAAAAAATATCACTATCACGAATTATTAATACCAAATACTGACCATTGCCTACTAAATCAAAAGTAAATTGACTGTTATCTAAAAAGTAAAAATTATGGAAATAAAATTGAACATAGACACTTTCAAAAGGATTAACAAAAGCATTCAATAATGCATGATGTCTATAATTATTCGACAACTGACCCATTGTTAACGACCGAGTAGTCCAACCACCCAGCGAATTATCAACATCAACAACCGCACTCACGCGAATAATTAAATCGTCTGTGACTGGTATATTAAAATCCCAATCAAATATCATATTAGATACATTTGGAAACAATCGAGCAAAATTCGGACGAAATAAGACTAATGGATAAACAACAGTTTCACCATGAAGGATAGGGCGGGACAATATAGTCCCATATCTCACCATAAACGTATATACAGCAGACGGATGCCAATTCGGAAAAAATAAATTTTCATCAAAAACATATCGAACATTAAAATAATGCCAAACATAATAGACATCAACTATTAAATCTTCAGTAATTATCATACCAACATAGCCATTGATAACAATATAATTACGCAACCCCATTCCGTCAATTCTAGGGTGGTGAATATTTATTCTAGACATGGGTGAAATTAATCGACTATTCAACGCAACTTCATATACATGGAACACAAGACCGCGCCACTCAAATGGAATATTAACATCGTTTGCCACACGAAGCGAAACAGTCAATGCCTGTGAATACGTTGCTTGTAAAATCGTATTACTTTGTATTGGCTGACCTATTGGTGTACCACTGACAACTTGCCATGAGTCAAAAACAAAACCCGAAACACCAGGCGCAACTTGTGTAGCAGTTAATATTTGACCTTGTTGGAGATAGCGTGTATATAACAAATAACCATCCTTATCTAAATAAGTAACACCAAATGTATTTAACGGAGTCCACAAATCAGCAGTCCATTGGATATTAGGACCGTTAGTTGACATAAAAAATGACAAATCATTAATCGGTCGATTACTATCATATGAATAATTCAATATTTCAGCAAATGTTGAATTAAGGATATTTCTTAAAGCCTGTGGTCGTTCAGCAACGCTAGAAAAAGTAGCAGTACGCCAAGAAGCATTATGAATAATCACATTATCCCTACGAACAACAAGCCAACTAGAGCCACTACTACCAGTGACAACAAAGGGTGCCACACTAAAATGATACTGATAAAAATATCCGCCCATTGTAAATTCAACAACAAATAGTGTATGACGTTGTGTACCTATAGTAAAAGTATTTTCAGACCCCGTAGCAAGAGTTGAAAAATATAAACTACGAATAGCATATGTTGTAGAAATTTCAAAAGCACGACCATTTAACAAAATATTTTGTGCGTTTCGTTCACCAAAAAGTGGACGGGTTTGGTATTGACCAACTATCGTATTTTGACTAGTAAATTGACCCGAAATAGTTGCACTTGGAACAATTCCAATATAACCAGCACTTACAGAACATGAACTATCATTATTTTTTTGTGCAAAATAAACTATTAAAACCGCCCCAACTGTCATTACACACAAAATCAAACATATCAATCCAATCATCAATTTTCTTTTCATTTTTCCCCCTTAAAAATCATCTTCATTTAATACAGCAGTTATTGTTGTAGCCTTTGGATTCGACCTAATATATTTTTTTGAATTAGGCAAATTTCTTTTTTCAACCCACTTGTAATAATCTTTTTTATTTTTCATTATCATTTGATTTTTTTGCTTAAACCACGCCATACGTTCCATTTCACGTTCTTTTTTTCTACCAATAATACCCGCTTCACGCAAACGCTGACGTTCTAATTCAGTACGTGCTAACCTTTGACCACGATAATAATTAACACCACGAGTGACCATATCTGAATGACCACTTACACCAATCAAAAGACCAAAGATAAGTCGCATAAACAAGACAACAAGACCAACACCAAGAATTGTATTTATATGGACAAATCCACCCAAGAAAAATGCACCGAATGTATAACCAAGAAATACCAAAACAATTCGTAATGGCTCGCCTAATATACCCCAACCGCGTGTAAATATTGGTAAGGTACTTTGTAATGCTGGAATAACAAAAGTCGCGCCAATGAACAAAACAACCGCTACAATTAAAACAATTAATTTAACCATTATTGACCCGCCTTTGTTAAAATCATATTAAAGAACATACCTACAATCCCGATAGCGATTGGAAACATAATTATCGGAACATCAAAAATTTGTATATCAAAAAATATGCCAATGATTTGGTTAACTACTGATGCAAATGCCCCAAAGAACGGACGGAATGCTTGCATGAACGCATTGAACATATTTTATTACTCCCTTTAATAAGGTTTGGGGGATATATTTCAACCCCCCTTTTACCCTTAAACTCGCCTACGGAAACCCGAACGCAACATACCGATAGCCATGTAAAGAATACCGATAACCATTGCAATCGCAGCGAAAGCCACAAGACCTTGACCCAATACAGAAAGACCACCTGTACTGTCAAGGAATAGACCTTCAAACATACTTACAACCGCATTGCCCAATGGACCAACAAACCCTGTAAATATTGCCGTAATAACCGCGATAATGTCAGTTACAAAAGTCATTTGCTTTTTCCCCTTTTAACCCTTACGGGAGATTTCCAACTGATGTACTAGGGATAGTGTTGGAGGTTCTATTCCCTAGAACTGGCGGGGCTTTTCGTCGCACATGCCCCAATGGTGCGGTTAATCGGTTATCTCTTGGTCGAATTTCGTTTCGTCAGAGCCATCTTGCACGATAATCGAATCAATACCAAGTTGCGTAAATTCTTCGGTTGTTTGTTTAACTTTCTTTTCAATAGATTTTTGAAAGTAACGAACAATCATCATAACGACAATAACACCGATTAAGTAACTTATAAATCCGCAAGGGTTGATAAGAAATGCAAAGAGTGTAACTACACCGAATATAATTAGTGAAATAATTATTTGTTTACGTGTAATTAATTTTGGTTGTGGTTTTACCATATTTCACCCCTTTTATTTTTCGGTTACAAACCAATTTGATTTTTGAATAACTTTGTCAAGTGACACCAAGCCAAATGATTTACCTTGACGTTGTAGTGTTAATTGGATTTTGTCACCTGGAACAAGAGTGTCAAGTTTTGGCTCAATAACCTTTGAACCATATGTCGTTAAGACCGACTTGTTATAACCCTTTTTGTTGTTATCCCATGACATACTTTCCAAAATAATTTTTTTCCTTGTATCAAGTTCGAGCACCGAAACAGAACAAAACTCCGTTCCATCTTCGTTTTTGCCACTTGAATGGCGAATGTAAATAAAGTCGCTTAATTGAACTTTTTCCATATTTTTTAATTCCTTTTTTGTTTTTATTTTTGTGTTTGTATAAACTCACTAACCAAGTCAGCAAGTCTTACACTATCCACATTGCTACACAAATAAAGCATGTTGAATAGTCCTTTCGGGGTAACCCCATTTTTTGCAATCATTAAGAATTTGTCATATTGTGCTATAGAGCCACTTGTAAACAAACTGTATTTGTTGCAGAAAGTGAATAAGTCACTTATATTAATTTTTTTGTCTTCCATGTTTTTTCCCCTTACATTAAATTTAATTTCACGAATGAATAGTATTCGGCTACGAGATTTTTACTTTCGATGTATGCGAATAGTTCGTCATAGCGTTTGGCTTGTTTTTCGGCAAGTGTACCTTCTCGGTCAAGTGCAAGTTGTCGAGCCGTATAGCATGCTTTGAATACCATTTCTTTCTGTTCATCGCTCATGTGCTTTGTCCCCCTTTAATTAGATTTTGTAAGCCTATTGAAACGTCTTTGAATGTTTAGGACTTCTTCTAACTCAAACAAATCAGAAAGTCTTGTTTTCATCGCACCAAGTTCTTTTTGAAGCGCAATGATTTTCAAATCCTTTTCCAACAGCGCCTGTGAGTAAGAGCCAAATATTTTTACAAAGTGACTCTCGGTTTTTCGGTTAGCCATTTTTTCACCCCTTTTAACCCCAAGTTATTCTAGGGTACATAGGAGTGCATTTCAAGACCTACAAAGAAAAACGCTACCCAATGTGAGTAGCGATTATTACTTTACATTTTTGTTTTATGCATAGGCTTCGAGTTTAACCGAAACTAACTTACTGACCCCTTTCTCTTCCATGGTCACTCCGTAAAGGTGGTCGGCGAGTTCCATGGTCGGCTTTCGGTGGGTGATGACTATGAATTGGGTTGATTGGCTGAATTTATGTAGGTAGTTCGCGAATCGTCCGACGTTTGCCTCGTCAAGTGCGGCCTCGATCTCGTCAAGAAGACAAAACGGCATAGGCTTTAGTTTCAATATTGCAAACAAGATGGCAATAGCAGTAAGTGCCTTTTCACCACCAGACAGAAGCGACAGGTTCTGCAATTTTTTCCCAGGTGGCTCGGCGACGATTTCGATACCGCTGTTTAATATATCCTTTGCATCGGTGAGTTCCAATCTTGCACGTCCGCCACCGAATAGTTCTTTGAAGACGACGGCAAAGTTTTGGTTTATTGTGTCGAAGGTGGTTTTGAAAAGTCCGTCCATTTCGCCTGCCAAGTCGCCGATGACTTTTTCAAGGTCGGCTTTTGCTGATTCAAGGTCGTTTACTTGTGTGGTGTATGATTCGTATCTTTCGCCACTTTCTTTGCTTTGTTCGATTGCGTCGATATTAACAGGACCAAGTCGTGAAATTGCGCGTTTCAATTCGGTGATTTCGGCTTTGGCTGGTTCTTGGTCGAATTCCGCCATCTTGAATTCGTAACATGACGCATAGTTAAGTCCATAATCTTCGTAAATTTTATCTTTCATCTGTTCAAGGTTGCTGTCAACTTTTTCAAGTTCTGCACTTGTTTTGTAATATTGTTCGTGCAACTTGGTTGCGTGTTCTTGCGCGCAGGTTCGCTTTTCTTCTGCATCTGCGATGTATGTTCTGAATTCTTCTTTTCGAGTGTCGAAATTGGATAATTCTTCTTTCGCATTGTCAAGTCGCTTCATGATTTCGCCAACCAAATGCTCGTCATTTTCGTCCACAGGCGACTCGACAGAACTTATATGCACTTCGATAGACGACAATGATTTGTTCTTGTCGGTCAGGGCAGAACACAACAATGCAAGAGTTTCTTCGCCACGTTCAATTCCTGTGCGAACGGCGACAATCTCGCTCTCGATTGCACTTCCGCGTATGCGAAGTTTGGTGACTTCTTCGGCAGCAGCACGTTCGTCTGCGTCATTTTGAATTTGGGCGATTTGGGTGTCAATTTGAGCTAACTCCGATTCAATGATCGCAAGGTTTTGTGTATGCCATAAATTGTTGTTAAGGCTTTGTTTTGAACCGCCCGTAATACTTCCACGAGTTTCGATAACATCGCCGTCAAGGGTAACAATTTTGAATGCGTAACGCGAATTCTTTGCAAGGTTAATTGCCCGTTCAATCTTGTCGACAACAACGACACGACCGAGAAGCGACGCAACCACAGGCTCGATAGACGGGCTGTATTGTATTAATTCACTAGCAAGCCCGAGTGCTCCGCTTTGTTTGATAAGGTTTCTCTCGTCGTGGTTTACCGCTCTTGTCTTTACACTTGTAAGTGGCAAGAATGTTGCACGACCCCAATTTTCGCGTTGCAAAAGTCCTATCATTGCTTTTGCGTTATCTTCGTTTTTGGTGATGATATTTTGTGCACTTGCACCTAATGCTATCTCGATAGCGACCTCTAGTTCGGTCGGAACTTTTATCTCACGAGCTACTACACCAATTATATTCTGTGCGACGATGTTGTTTTTTGTGGTGGCGTCCATAATTTTTCGCACAGTATATTTGAAGCCTTCGCCACTTTGGATAAGACTCTGGATTGTTTCTTTTCGTGACAATAATTTCTCGCGCTTGGTTTTCAAGTTTTGGAATGCGATGGCAAGTTCGCTCTTGCTTGAATAATCGTCCGTTGCGTTTTTAAGCCGTTTGACAAGGCTCTCGCGTTCATTCAGTAAAGATTGGTACAAAGTCTGTCCGCTTTGTACGTTCGCTTGCTCGAATTCGATTCGCTCTTTAAGTTCGGTGATTTCGCTTGTAAGTTGTTCTTGTTGTTCGGTCAAGATTTTAATCTTCTCGGTGGCAAGTCGTCCTTCACTTTTGTGTCGTTCAACACCGAGACTTAGATTAAGTACCTGTTCACGCAAGATTTCTGCGCGCGCATCAATGGCGGTGAGTTGTTCCATAGCACGAGCCGAGCCTTTTGAATATTCTTCGATTTCAGATTGCTTGGCGACAAGGTCGGCGGAGATTTCATCTATATAAGAAGTAAGTCTTTGTTTTACTGATGAAACGTTATCATAAGTAAAGATGTAATTGTTGATTTCAAGCAGTTTCAATCTGTCGCGAAGTTCGATGTATTTTTTTGCGTTCTCTGCTTGTTTCAATAATGGTCCAAGAGTTCTTTGAATTTCGCCAATGACATCATACACACGAATAAGTTCGGTTTGTACTCTTTCTAACTTTCTTTCCGCTTCGGTTTTGCGTGCCTTGAATTTTGCTATACCTGCTGCTTCTTCGAATATACCGCGACGTGCCTCGGGCTTTGCATGGATAAGGTCGGTTACTTGCCCTTGACCGATGATTGTCAATCCGTCACGGTCAATACCGCTGTCGTGCAATAATGTCGTGATGTCCTTTAATCGCGCAAGGTTTCGGTTTACATAATATTCGCTCTCGCCACTTCTATATAATTTACGGCTAAGTACTACTTCGGAATAATCTACAGGAAAAATTTTCTTTTCATTATCAAACACAAGCGACACTTCGCAATACGATAATTGTCTGCGGTTTTCCGTGCCTTTGAAAATGACGTCTTGCATATTTGTACCACGCAAGGCTTTTGATGATTGTTCACCCAATACCCAACGAATCGCGTCAGACACGTTTGATTTACCGCAACCATTCGGTCCGACTATGCAAGTTATTCCGGGCGCAAAGTCCACCTCCAATTTGTCGGCGAAACTTTTGAAGCCAATAATTTCAATTCTCTTGAACATGCTTCTATAAGAATAGCACCATAAAGAAGTAACGCCAAACCATTTATCTAGTCGTTTTTAATTCCCAGTAAATAATCCGCAGTCACACCAAAAATTTTACATAGTTTTTCAATCGCTTCAAAATCTGGTTCAGAATAACCGTTCTCCCAATGACCAATTGTTCTATAATTCACACCAATCATTTTAGCAAGTTGTGGTTGCGTCATTCTCTCTTCTTCGCGCAATTCTCTTAGACGAAACTTTGTCATAACATATTATCACTCAAAAAGTGAGTGAAAGTAGTTGACACTCATTTTTTGACGGCTTATAATAGATTATGACCAAAACACAAAAGCCAACCGAATACCAAGAAATAAAAACAGCAGTCGACGAAGCATACAAATCAATCAACAATTTAATTTGTTTGTTGGAGTGCTATTTCCCGACAGAATATCTTGACGAAATTTTATATAAAAGACTTGATGAATTAGAGTATCTTAAAAAATTTGTTGATTGTATGGGGCAATAATAATGATACACTCATCTTAATGAAAATAGCATTTTTTGGAACACCCATTTTTGCTGTGCAGGTTTTGGAAGAACTTGTTAAAAGTAAAAAGCATAATGTCGTATGTGTTGTCACTCAACCCGATAAACCAGTCGGCAGAGGCGGAAAAGTCATATATACCGAAACAAAAAAATTTGCCCTTGCAAACAATATACCTGTCGTGCAACCAGAGAAAATTTCGCGCGAAGTCGAACTGCTTGACCTGTATAAACCCGATATAATCGTCACTGTGGCATTTGGACAGATGTTGCGACAAAATATCTTGGATTATGCGCCGCATGGCGTGGTCAACGTGCATACTTCTTTGTTGCCGGCATATCGTGGGTCGTCACCCGTTCAATGGGCGATTATGAAAGGCGAAAAGGTGACAGGCGTGACTATCATGCAAACGGATATAGGCATGGATACAGGCGACATTATATTGACGAAAGAGGTCGAGATTGGTGATGATGAAACGTCTGGCGAATTGTTGGTGCGACTCGGGTGTATGGGAGCAGAACTTCTTATAGAAGCACTTGATAAGATAGAAAATAACACGGCAACTCGCACTCCACAAGACCATAATAAAGCGACACATTTTCCTATGTTAAAAAAGGAAGATGGTAAAATTGATTGGACGAAGAGTGCAGGGGAAATCGTGAACAAAGTTCGGGGGCTTAACCCTTGGCCGATTTGTTATTTCGCGTTGGGTGAGGAAATTATAAGGGTATATAAGGCAAACATCAGTGACTATGTTGACAAAGCAAAAGTCGGTGAAGTTGTGAGAGCCGACAAGGGCGGGCTTGTTGTGCAATGTGGTGATGGGAGTATTCACCTTGAAACTTTGCAAGCATCGGGCGGAAAGGTTTTGAATTATAAAGATTTCTTGAACGGGCGAAAAATTGCCGTTGGTGCAATATTGAATTAATTACGTTCTCTTTTCAATCTTGTCATCGCGAATAAACTGAATATAACCATTAACAATCCAAGTCCTGCAATTATAAAACCAATTACCTTGAGTATTGGCATATCATTTATGAATGCAATGAACAAAGTAAACCCACCAATTAAACAATTCACAAGACCGATTATCAAATTCGATACCGCACCCGCGCGTGTATCATTGTTGCCAAAAATAAAAATGCCACCAATTGGAATAAACATGTTTTGGTATGTGCGATTTTTTGGTACAATAGTCATATTATGGAAATTTCAATCTCTCTTGACCCGTCGTCGAACAAGGACTTGCCAGAATATCTTAAATTTTTGAACGCAGTGGAAAATATCTCTATCCATTGCGATGTGATGGATGGTTCGTTTGTGCCACGCAAAGCAATAACGCGCGACCAATATCAATATGTGTGCAAGAAATCCAAGCACAAAATTGATGTGCATTTGATGATTGAAAAGGTTGCCGAGAACTTGGGTTTTTATTTGTCGAATTGTTGTCGTGGGTCGATTCGTTCAATTTGTTTTCACACAGAGGCGATTACATATCCTATGGACAAATCTCATTCGGTAGATTCACCACCGATTTCACCCAAGGCTATATCGCTTGTTGAAGAGATTCGTGTTCACGGAATCGAAGGCGGTATTGCAATAGACCTTGACACAGACCTTGATGACATCGACCCGAATTTGCTTTTTATGTGCGATGTAATTACTGTCATGAGTGTCAAGGCAGGGGCAAGTGGTCAATCGTTCAACAAGTCGGCACTTGCAAAGGTTAGAAGATTAAAAAAGAGTTATCCTAACGCACGAATAATTTTAGATGGCGGAATAAATATGGATAATATACAAGAAGTCAAAAGGACAGGCGTAGATATTGCGGTTGTTGGAAATGCAGTCTATAGTTCAGAAGGCAGATTATCGACAATTAAGATATTACAAAATGTTTAAAGAAAAACGACGAATAATGTCGTTTTCTTTAATTAGGATCAGTTTCTGTAATCAATCCCAGCCTGACTCGATTCAATTTGGTTTTGTTTTTGATGCTCATACATTTCTTGAAATTTTGATTCCCCTTGCTGTCTGTGCAGTTCCCAATGGACACCACGAGCTATATTGTTTGGTGCAGTACCATTATGCACTAAATTATGTCCCCTGAACACACTGACGGTTTCTAATTCCGCGACGTTCTCTATGTTATGCCAATTAGAATCTCTTGCATGCTGGAATCGTCTGTCAAGGGAGTTTATGTTATTGTTAGCCCTATGGATTGTCTCTCTTCTCCATATATTACCGTTAGGGATGAGTTTGCTCCATGTCCAATTTTCATCATTATTTGCAATATTATCACTAATACTTATAACGAAATTTCTATATTGGGCACGCTCTTGGAATGCAAACCGAATGTGCAGCAGTGCTTCTTCATGAGTACAGCCAAATTCAATACAGCGATTGTACATTTCATTCATAAGGCCTATAATGTCATCAGAATTATCAGTTTGGGAAACTGAAAACTCCTCGACAAGAGTACGTACGCCAGTATTTTGCGGCTTTTGTGGCTCTAATTCCTGCCCTGAGCAAGCAGTATTACTTGACAAAACAAGTGTAGCAAGGACTCCCATCAAACCTAACTTCAATTGTTTACCTAGTTTCATAGTTATTCCCCTTTTGGATTGAGTTTATCTATACCCATTATAGTGTGTTTGATTAAATTTGTCAATACCTAAAATAGAAAAACTCGAATATAAATTCGAGTTTTTCCGTAAATAATATTATTAAAATTATGCACCTTTTTTGTTCAAGGTCTTTTTGCATTTAGTACAAATTTTGATAGAAACATTGTTCCCATCTAATTCAAAACTTTCTTTTTGAATGTTAGGCTTATAATGACGTGGCGCCTTTCGGTTGGAATGGCTGACAGTGTTTCCACGCATTTTTCCTTTTCCGCAAAGTTGGCAACAATTACTCATGATATTGACTCCTTTTGTTTTTTGGTGGACCCTGTCGGAGTTGAACCGACCGCCTCCTGCGTGCAAGGCAGGCGCTCTAGCCAGATGAGCTAAGGGCCCTGATGGTAGCGGGGACAGGATTTGAACCTGCGACCTTTGGGTTATGAGCCCAACGAGCTTCCGAGCTGCTCCACCCCGCGACAATACTTTATATTATACAATTGTGCGGGGTATTATGTCAAGCAGTATTATCTGCGTTTTTTCTTTGCAGATTCGCGTACAAGACGTTTTGCAAGCTTGTTCGCGTCTTTTGTAATTATCTGGATAAGGATTTCTACATCAAGGTCATGTTTAAGGTGTCCAATGAATGCTATCACAAGTGCTTGATACATTGATTCAAACCCAAGGTCACCAAAGTTGGGGAAGTATGTGTTAAATGCATGCTGTAGGTCAGGGTTTTTAAGATAGTCGACTATATCGTCTTCTGTGAATTCTTCACTTGGACGAAATGGGAATGCCTTGAATACTTGTGAAAAGTCATAGCCTTTAACTACGTGACGGTGTGAAACAGTCACAAGAAGGTTCTCAAAATCTTCTTTGTACCTGTAATCTTTCACAAAGTCTTTTTTATAAAATTGCAAATACATAAGGTGCAATTTTTCAGAAATTCGTACAAGCGAAGTGCCTTCTTTCGTCAAGTCCATAAACATAGGGTACAGGCTCTTGTGCGAGACGAATCTGTCTGTATCCACAAGAATTTCGCAAAATTTGTACAGTTTATCTGGGGTAGCCATCATTACATGTTTTACTTCGTCCGGCTTGCCTTCACGTTTTGTTACTACGACACGATTGTATGGACTTAGACCGAATCTATCCTTGTATTTGTCACGATCCATAAGGAAACATGCGGCTGTTTCTATGAAGTACTTTTCGATGTGGTCAGAGATATTTTGATGTGAAAGTAATCGTCTCTTTTCGGCTGCTGCCAGAGCACGAGCTTCTTTATTACGTAGTTGCTTAAGCGCTTTTTCGTTCTCGACGCTGTTTGCGTGGGCAAGTGCACGCTTGAGCTCGTCAATTTTTGCCTCGAGGTCTTTGTTAATTTCACTGTTTGCTGCGGCGGCTTCTACTGTTGTTGCTATTGAAGCAACTGTTTGTTGGTTTGCAAGGTCTCGACGCAGTGCCTCGAGTTCTGAATTAAGCATTTTTCTTTGCTCTTCAAGTTCACATTTTACTTCTTTAAAATGTTCGGTTGTATCCTCTCTTGCAACTTGTGTGTTGAGTTTAGATGTTTCCGCCAAAAGTGCGGCTTGGAGCCTCTCGTTTTCTTCCTTCATTGCAAGTTTCATGTCGGCTTCAAGTTTTTTAAGTTCTTCTGTGTGGTCTTGGATATAGGTGTTGGTGACAGTGGTATGATATGTCCCGCCACCTTCGGGCTTTTTTTCAAACATTATGTACAGTGCATACACCACCAAATATATGGCTGCAGGTATGGCGCACAGCAGTCCAATCTGTAATAAAGTATTTGCCAATTCTATGGAGTCTGGGAACATAAAGAACACAAGCAACGAAGCGACCATTATAAGTAGTCCTGCGACCTGGACGATTAACATGACTGTTATAATCTTTCGTCCCATAAAGACTCGGCGAAATTTTCCTGTTACAAGTGTGAATAAAATATATAAAACGAAAAGCCCCGCAATAGCCAGACCGACCCAAAACCAAATTGACATATCGTCAAACATTTGCAAAATCCCCCTAATTGATTTTCTTCATAATACCACAATATATAGTAAAGTCAAATGAATTCGCCTACTATATAGTGGTAAGAGCAAGTTAAAGGGTAGTGGCTGGGTAAGTGTCAGACAACAGATACGGTCCCCACAGTTCTTCCAAAGACACCCCAAGGGCCGTTGCCAACATGTTGTGCTTGGTTATTCGAATTATTGTTGAATAAACCCCATCTGTATGTACGTAAATTTCCACGATTTATTGTAGTATTTGACATGCCAACCCAAAAGATGGAACTTCTGTCAAGTGTTCCAACAACAATACCAATACTTGGTCTTAAATCTCGGTTAGATATATTGCTGTGGCCATCAAAACGAATAAGTGAATTATTCACAGTTGCCAGTGTAATCAAAGAACTTGCTCTTGCCAGACCAACAATGCCACCAGCCGAACGATTGTTTGTGTGTACAAATAATGCGACAGTTACATGATTAACAGAAGATTCAGATATGGTTGAACCTTCAAGTTGTCCAATTACACCACCCATATACCCACTGCCGGAGATATTTGTGTTTTCTACCATCGAATTGGTAATTTCACTTGCATCGGCACGACCAACCAATCCACCAATCGTGGAACCTTGTCTTTGGATATTTACAACACTATTCCGAATTGCAACGTTATCTATTATTGCACCGTTAGTAACGCCAGCAAGAACACCAGCATGCGTCCAAGCACCAGTATGAAAAGCACTTCCATTAATACGAGCATCAGAAATCGTCAAGTTTTGAACAGTCCCGATTAATGCGCTAAACAGTCCAAAATTCGTAACTTGTCCAAATTGCATAGTCGGAATAGTCATCCACATATTATAAATCGTAAAACCATTACCATCAAGTGTCCCACTAAAAAGATTAATTGGCATCCAAGCAACAAAAGGGCTCATGTCGTCAAGATCGGAAGCAAGGTATCTAAGGTCTATGTCATTCGTCAATATAAATTTACGATTTGGGTTGTGCCTGATTGCGTGAAGTTCTCCTGCACGGCTTACAAAATTAACATATCCGTTTGTAACTTGTGGTACTAATCTAACTGCTTCATGCGCATTGACAATTCCGCCAGACACACTGCCACTTCGGATGCACGATGCACCCCGCCTCGTCGTGTACATCAATATATTTCGCAGTGTCCGACCATTCAAATTTGGATTTAATGACAGCATTAATGCTGCAACACCTGCAACCATTGGCGCAGCCATAGAGCTGCCATTCCAACTAACATAACGTGACGAATGTACAGATGATGGCACAGTACTTAAAATTGAAACCCCAGGAGCAAAAATACAAACAACAGCTGCTCCATGATTAGCAAAACTCGCGCGATTATCGTTAGCGCTATTCGAAGCACCCACTACAATAAGATTCGGGATTGAAGCTCTGCCTATATGATTAGAAGTAGGTGTAAGGTGTAGGTTATCATTACCTGCACTGGAAACAAAAGGTCGATTGAAGTCCCTAAGCCTTTGCGCGAGAGTAGCGTCATGCGGAAAACCATTTGCACTAAAGTTTAATATATCTATATTCATCGCCATTGCATGGTCTATTGCATCTAACACCGATCGGAATGACGCGCTTCCAGTCACAGTGCAAAACACCCTTAGCGATGCCATGCGAATATTCCATGCAGTCATTGGTCCAACTATGCCCGCCACATGAGTGCCGTGTCCGTTCCACCTATGTGGAAACCCGTGGTCAACCAATGGACTTATGGAGGAACCAGTAAAATCACGGTGCAAAATTGAATTTGCAGGATGCATTCTGCCCGCTAAATCTGGATGAGTAATATCTACGCCCGTATCCATAATGCCAACAGTAATGTCTGCTGAACCATGAGTGATGCTCCAAGCTTGTGGCAAACTTACTCTAGTCACCGCAGCCTGGCCCCTCATGTTAACAAGAGAACCTGGCTTAACAACCCAATTTGGACTAACGGCAAACACATCATCCCTCTGTTCTAATATCCTTATAGCATCTAAAACATTCTCTCGGCTGGGCTCACGCAAAGTAAGGCTTATAATTTGCCTAAAATCTTCAACATCAACATTCTCGCGCATTAATCCATAGTGACTATCACTGAAATTACTTCGTTCTTCATATTGTCTTTCATAAAACTGTTCTCTGACATTTGCTTCTACTGCATATGACAAATTCTTGATCTCAGTAAATCCTATTTCAGAGAAATCACTAATCTGATGCTCTCTCAAATTTAAACTTGCTTGTCTTGTCATTGTAACAATAACTGTGCAATCAGTAAAGTTGTCATCTAATGTTGCGGTGCTCAAAACCGTTTCATCGACCAACTGCCTCGCATCTGGTCTTTGCCTCAATCCAGGGTTAAAAACATTCATATTACTAACCTGACCGCTCACTTGACTTGCCGCTTGCACATTTAAAACTTCACCACTGCGACTTCCTTGTGTAAATCCTTGGAGACCAAGCACACCAATCATTAACGCAAAACACAAGAAGATGCTTGTAATTCTTTTACTCTTCATTTTTTCCTCCTTTCTATAATCCTGGAGTCACTATCCAATTAGGCCCAGCAGAATAAACCTCGCTTCTTGTCCTCAAAAGATAAATCGCTCTAAGCACGTTATTTCGACTGTGCTCTTCTAGATGAAAAGCAAAAACTTTTGGTGTTGAAATCCCTATCTGTTCAATTTTCGAAAACGCAAATTCTGGAAAGTCCAAAGGCGCCCAAGTTTTTCCAAGAGCCGATGCTTCTACTGTTAACATTACTATCACCCTATCATATGTGAAAGAGCCCCCAGGATCGGGTATTTTTCCGTTGCCATTTCTGCACCCAGTCAGAATGATAGATGCTGTCACAAGCATCAATACAGTTGCAAATAATAATTTTTTCATAAAATTTTCTCCGTAGTAATCATAATATCAACTTGTTGAATATAATGCAAATGAAATATGTATGATAAATTAAAACAAGGCTGCTGAGCTTCGTCTAATCTTACATTTTGTCGAGAAACAGCCGCAAACAATGCGAAAATATAAACTTTTAATAGAAATTAGCATAAATCGTTTGGTAGATTGTCGAAAATGGGCTATAATTGTGGGTATATAGGAGGATTTTCATATGAAAATTACAAAAATTGACGCTACCGAGGTAATGGACTCGCGTGGCAATCCAACAGTCATGGTTGAATGTTGGGCAGGACAAGGCGGACGGTTTTACGGGTGGACGATGGTGCCAAGTGGCGCATCAACAGGTGAGTTCGAGGCAGTAGAATTGCGTGATGGTGACAAGAAGCGGTATCATGGGAAAGGAGTATTGAAGGCAGTTGACAATGTTAACAAGGTTATTGCTCCGGCTCTTGTTGGTATGAATGTTACAAAGCAAACCATGATTGACAGAGCAATGTTGAAACTCGACGGTACGGACAACAAGTCTAAACTTGGCGCTAATGCTATTTTGGGTGTTTCTATTGCATGTATGTATGCGGCGGCACAGGCACGGAAAACTGCGCCATACAAATACATGGCAGATCTTTTCAAAAATGACAAGATGACATACCCAATGCCTATGATGAACATTATCAACGGCGGTATGCACGCGGACAATAACCTTGATTGTCAAGAGTTTATGATTTTGCCGGTAAGCGCAAAGACAGTAACTGACGCAATCCGTATGGGAAGTGAAGTGTTCCACAGTCTTAAAAAGGTATTGCACGACAAGGGCTTGAACACAGCGGTGGGTGACGAAGGTGGTTTTGCGCCAAACCTTGCATCTAATGAAGAAGGACTTGCAGTAATTGTAGAAGCGATTGAGGCGGCGGGATATAAAACAGGTGTTGACTTCAAGTTTACACTTGACGTAGCGGCAAGTGAGTTCTATGACGCAGAGAAGAGAAGATATAACTTCGACGGCAAGGCAATGAAGTCTATCCAAATGATTGATTACTATGAAGAACTTTGCAAAAAGTATCCAATCGCATCTATCGAGGATGCACTTGACCAAAACGATTGGAGAGGATATGTGGAATTGACAAAGCGTCTTGGTTCAAAAGTTCAAATTGTTGGTGACGATTTCTTCTGTACCAATGTCAAGCGTCTTAAAAAAGGTATCAAGATGGGTGCATGTAACGCAATCTTGATTAAGTTGAACCAAATTGGTTCGTTGACCGAAACACTTGCGTGTATTAAGACGGCACACGACGCGGGTTACAATTGCATCATTTCGCACAGAAGTGGTGAGACCGAGGACACAACTATTGCGGACTTGGCTGTTGCGGTAGGTGCAAAACAAATTAAAACAGGTTCTTTGTCAAGAACAGACAGAACAGCGAAGTACAACAGATTGATGAGAATCGAAAAGGATGAGCCAGGTTTCAAATTGCGTCCGCACTAAAATAAAAGGGGAGAATTTCTATGTTATACCCAAAAATTGAAGATTGTGTTGCCCAAATCGGTAACAAGTATGCACTGACAATTATTGCCGCAAAACGTGGTCGTGATGTGTTTGTAAAAATGCCTGCGGTGCTTGCAAATTCCAAGACAAAGGAATTGACATTTGCTTTGCGTGAAATTGCCGATGGCAAAGTCGTTGCGAATTTTTCAACGGCAGAGAGTTTCGGCGGTAGTGTGGCATAACAATCATGTACGCAAGAGTAGTTATTGATGCAATAATCGGTACGGGCGATAAAGTATTTGATTACATTATCCCAGAGAGTTTAATCGAAAAGGCACGAAAGGGCAGTCGCGTATTCGTGCCTTTTGGTAGTAGGGAAACAGAGGGGTTTATTCTTGACATTAAAGACACAACCGATGTCGATAAAGACAAGTTAAAAGAACTGAAAAGACTTCCCGACGAATTCGTGGCAATCAAGTCAGAGTTTTTGGAAATTGCACCGAAAATTTGTGACTCGTTCAAGTTACGATTAATAGACGTGTTGCGGTTATTCGTGCCAAGTATGGTGCGCGGACGTAAACGAGTGCGGAAAGTCGAAAACAAAGAGTTGAAATGTTTGAATTGCGAAAAGAAAAAAATTACTTTGACTCCTGCACAGCAAAATGTCGTAAAAGAAGTTTTGAGTTCAAGTGGTGACAGTTCAGTGTTTTTATTACATGGTGTGACAGGCAGCGGCAAGACAGAAGTTTATATGCACATAATTGAGCAGATGTTGGCACAAGGCAAGACGGCAATTATGCTTGTGCCAGAAATTGGATTGACACCGCAAGTTCTTGGCAATTTTCTTGGACGATTTGGCGATACGGTTGCAATGATTCACAGTGGATTGTCACCAACTGAGAGATATGATCAATGGCTACGACTGCACAATGGTGACGCAAAAATAGTTATAGGCGCACGGTCGGCGATATTTGCGCCAATGGAAAACCTTGGAATTATTATCATTGACGAGGAACACGACACGAGTTATTTCAGCGAATCTAACCCACGGTTTTGCACGCATGATATTGCTGCGTTGCGGGGCGAATACAACAAATGTTCGGTACTTTTGGGCAGTGCCACGCCGTGCATAGAGTCTATGAACAAGTGTCAATGCGATTATAAACTTCTTAAACTTGACCGACGGGTGAACGACCTTGCTATGCCAAAGATTCAAATCGTGGATATGGTTGCCGAAATCCGTGGTGGTAATGGTGGGTTGTTTTCGCGTGATTTGATGTATGCGTTGACAGGTGTAGTCGAAAACAAAAAACAAGCTATGATTTTTTTGAACCGCCGTGGGTTTGCGTCGTGTGTGTCGTGTATGGGGTGCGGCTGGGTGGCAAATTGCGACAGTTGTGATGTGTCATTGGTATGGCATAAAGACGATAATCAATTAAAATGTCATTATTGTTCGGCACGATTTACCAAAGCGACGAAATGTAAAAAATGTGATAGTACCCATTTGCGATATGGATATACAGGCACGCAAAAAGTTGTTGAAGAATTGGAAAAGATGTTTCCAAATACAAAGATATTTCGACTCGACGCCGATAACACAAAGACCAAAGATTCGCTTGTTAATATATTGAACGAATTTGCGAATACCACTCCCGCTATTTTGGTGGGAACGCAGATGATTGCAAAGGGTCATGACTTTCCTAATGTCGATGTGGTTGGGATTATTGATGCGGACAATTCGTTGCACTTTTCGGACTTTCGGGCGAGCGAGCGGACATTTGCACTCATAACCCAAGTCGCAGGGCGTGCGGGAAGGGCGAGTCAGCACAGACAGAGAAAGTTTGCTCTCGAAGTCGAGGACAAGCGTGAGCAGAAAGATGATACAAATACAGCACAAGCGCAAGCCTCCACAGACGAGAGAGAAAACTTTTCTCTGTCTGTGCGAGATGGGGCGACTGTTTTCTTGCAAACCATGAAACCAAATCATTATGTATATCGTTTCGCATCGAATTATGACTATGATAAATTCTTTGAAAAAGAATTGAACACGCGAATGATTACAAAATATCCGCCGTATTCGACTATTGTGCGGGTGTTGGTTACTGGCGAAGTTGACGAGCCTATTAAGAAGTATCTTGAAAAGATTTTGGGTAAATTGCGTACACGGGCGGGTGATTTTATTTACTTGGGTGCCATGAAGAGTCCACTTGGTCGGATTCAGAATAAATTTCGCTATCAAATTCTTGCAAGATTTAATAGAGATATTGAGAGCGATATGATAAACTTCATTCATGATGTGGTAAATTCAGAGGACAAAAAAAAGATTTTGGTGTTCCTTGAAATCAATCCGCAGAATTTGTCGTAAAGTTTGGGGTTACTATGTGTGTATTTTGTAAGATAGTAGAAGGCTCTCAAGAGTTTCATAAGATTTATGAAGACGATTTAACATTGGCTTTTTTGAATATCAAACCAACATACGAGGGTTTGACGCTAGTAATTCCAAAAGCACATTATGAAAATATGTTTGATTGTCCAAAGGATTTATATCACATAGTTGTTGAAACTGTTTTGAAAGTAAGCAGTCATTATCGGTCGCTGGGTTATGATATTACAATTTTGAGTAACAATGGGGTTGATGCGACAGGTCAATCTGTTCCGCATTTGCACTTTCAAATTGTTCCGCGTAAAAGGAGCGCGCCAATAATCTTTCTGAACAAACCACCAAGACTAGAACGCGATTTTAATGCAGAACAGAAAAAATTTCGATTGAATTAAAAGATAAGGAGATATAATGAAACTTATACCAAAATTGAAGGATGGTCGTTATGTATTTATAACGACAAAAGATAATGCAATACCAAAAGATGCGGCTGCCATGATTAAAGAAGATGAAGGAGTTACTCTTGTATTGCCGACAGACAAAACAGACGGCGATATATTCGCATGGATAAGTTTGGTGCAAGAAACGTCTCTTACAGCGACGGGAATTACAAAAGCATTTTCGGCAGCTTTGAGCGATGCTGGAATTGCTTGTAATGTTTTGGCGGGATATTATCACGACCATATGCTTGTGCCATATAGTAAGAAAAATGAAGCAATGGAAATTATATCAAAAGTGGAAATTAAGGACTAAAAGGAATTCACATGGCGACACTGCAAATCATTAAATATCCCGACGAGTTTTTATTGAAAATCTCAAAACCCGTAACCGAATTCGGCGAGCGTTTGCATACGTTTTTAGATGACATGCGTGAAACAATGCACAAGGCGAGGGGTATGGGGTTGGCGGGTGTGCAAGTGGGTAAATTATGGCGTGTTTGCATTGTAGCCACAAAAGACGGCGTTATAGAACTTGTCAACCCCGAGATTATATATAAACACCGACAGAAAAAGGGCGAGGAAGGTTGTTTGTCCGCACCGAACGAATACGCTGACATCAAGCGCTATCACATAATTACTGTGACAGCAAAGGATAGACACGGAAATGAATCTGTGCGAGATTTTTCTGGAATGGAAGCCGTGTGCATTCAGCACGAAATTGACCACATGAATGGAATTTTAATTAAAAGAGCCGTCTAAATTAACACTTATTTCTTCTTCGAATTCTGCGGCTATGTCGCTGCTTAACAAAGGGCTTGGCGATTGTCCGTATATGACTGTTTCACAGGATTCGTTAAAAATCTGGTAGCAATGGTCATTGTCTTCCTTCCATAATATGAGAGTATGGTTGTTTGACAGTGGGCGTGAATCTGTGGTGTGAATGTTAGGTTTTTTAAGAAGGTCATTTACAGTATTAAAAATGAATAATCTTCGTTTCCCTTGTTCAGTTTGTTTGATTTCCATAAGCGATAATTATACCGCGAATCGAAAATTTGTCAAGTTTTACCACCAGATTCTTCTTCATAATTTTCGATCATCAGTTTGGTTGTTACCAAGTTAAGCAACATAAATCCATCATCTGTCGCCCGGATAGATTTTTTGGTGACCTTTAAAAGCCCCATATTTGCAAGTTCCAGAATCTCGGGTGTTTTGCATATTTGCAAATTTACTCCGAGTTTTTTAAGGTGCTCGGTATTTATGCCATATTTCGTTCGCAATCCCAGGATGATAGATTCGTTTATAATATCTAAATTTGTTCTTGGTACCGAAGTTATTACTTTGTTCTCGTCCAAAAGATACATGTTTAAATCACTTGTGTTGTCGTATCGTTCGTTATTGAAAAGCCCGCTTGCGCTTAAACCAAAACCCAAGTATTCGCCGCGTACTTTCCAGTATGCTTCGTTGTGTTGACACGTATATCCGTCGCGTGCCCAATTTGATACCTCGTATCTCTTGAATCCAAAGTGGCGAAGGGCATCCTCCATGTCTAATTCCTCGTCGATAGCTATGTCTTCGTTCAGTTCATATAGCTGTTGAAAATCCAACATCTTTGCTATTGGTGTTGATTCATAGACATTCAAACAATACGGCGACACATGGGTGATACATGGGTGTCGTGCTAATAAATAGTTCAATTCTCCGTATACATTTCTGGCAAGGTTTGCATCGGCTATGTCGGCGGGTACGGGCACCGAGTACATGAAATCTATTGAGATGTTCTCGAAGCCACATTCATGCGCGGTTTTCAAGGCAGAGTCAATATGGTCACGTGTATGAGTTCTGCCAAGAGTTCCAAGCGTTATTTCATTTACCGATTGTACCCCAATCGAAATCCTATTAATACCAAGCGAGCGATAGTGCTTTAATTTTTCCGATGTGATTGTGCGGGGGTTGCATTCTATTGAAATCTCTGGTGTTTCGGATATGGTGAAGTTTTCGTTGATAGATATGAAGATTTTGGAAATCTGGTTCTTGGTTAATATACTTGGCGTTCCACCTCCAAGGTATATCGTTTCGATTATGTGGTTTTTGCATTTGTTGGAATATTGTTTTATCTCTGCTGTCAGTGCGCCTATATAAGAATCAATTTGGGATTTTGCATTGTCAAATGAGACAAAGTCACAATATGAGCATTTGTTTTCACAAAATGGAATGTGTACGTAAATTGAAAGTGGCTTGGGTTTCATGTTTTTCCAGTATATCACACTATAACATTTTGTACCAGTCGTAAATAGACTGATATATGAAGATCGTGAAATTTGGCGGGTCATCGCTTGCGACCGCTGATAAAATTATAAAAGCAAAGAACATAGTAGAAAGTGATAAATCCAGAAAATTTGTCGTGGTGTCCGCACCGGGTAAAGACGATAATTTTCGCCAAAAAATAACCGACCTTTTGATTGAAGGTCATGCCGAGATGTGTTTTTCGGACAATGGCTCGCCGTCAGTTGAAACGGCAATTTCACGATTCGAGAATTTAAGTAATGACTTAGAAATAGACATATCGCGCGAGATTTTAAGGTTGCGTGAAGAATTGGAAATCAACAAGTGTACTCGTGATTTTGTTGTCAGTCGGGGCGAGTATTTTATGGCTCTTATATTTTCTAAACTTATTGGCTTCAAGTTTATTGATGCCGCTAAATACATCGTCATCAACCAAAAGGGTCGGGTTGACGAAGTTGAGACAAAGCGAAGACTCGCGACTTTGAAAAATGCTATTCAGACACAAGGTGTCGTTATGGGCGGGTTTTATGGTACAAGTCTGCGCGGTGGTGTGAAGACATTCGACAGGGGCGGTAGCGATTACACAGGCGCGGTTGTAGCGTCGCTTTTGGGTGCGAGCGTGTATGAAAACTTCACGGACACATATGGAGTGCAAAGTGCTGACCCGACTATTGTAGGCGATACAACCACTATTTCGCGTCTTGATTATGGAACGTTGCACAAGATGAGCATGGCGGGTGCTTCGGTTATTTATCCCGATTGTTTGCCTTTGTTGAAAAGGTATGCCGTTCCGCTTGTGATTGATAATACGGCAAATGTAGGTAAGAAGTTTACAATGGTTTCATGTCAAAAATGTGTCGAACCGTATTTTTCGATAACCTATCAAATCAAGCAAAATATATCAAAGCATACGGCAGAGATTTTATGCGTTTTCTCGAAGATAGAAATCAGTTTAGATAGTTTAAGGGAAGTCTTGGCAGGGCATGAAGTTTACCTTACGGCTTTCACAAAAGGCGAGATTCGATTAATATCAAGCGCGAACGAGTTAAGCGACATTGTAAACAAGTTGCATGCTTTATTAAAATCTTCATGATACAATAAAGCCATGGTAAAAAGTGGATTATACAAACATAAAAAGGGTGGTATATACCAAGTTTTGGGTGTATCAAAGTGTAGCGAAACGCTGGTAGAGAATGTCATCTATCAAAGCATTTCGGGTGAGTGTCAGATTTGGACGCGACCTATTGAACAGTGGAATGATAGGTTTTCGCCGTATGATTTGAATTCACCAATAAAAGTTATCGACAAAGTGGCTTTGTTATATATCAAGGACAAGAAAATTTTAACTACACGAAGTAAAGGCAAAGACGCACTTTATTTCCCGGGAGGAAAGCGAGAAAGTGGCGAGAGTGATTTGCAATGCTTGGTGCGTGAAATAAAAGAAGAATTGGACGTTGATATAATTCCGCAAAGTTTAGCTTATTACGGAACATACTTCGCCCAAGCACACGGCAGAGAAGAAGGCGTGATTGTAAAAATGACTTGTTATCAGGCCGACTTTGAAGGCGAAATAAATCCGTGCTCCGAAATTGAAGAAGTCCACTGGATTGAGTATAAAGACAGAGCACATGTTTCGCCAGTAGATAAAATCATCATGGACGAATTGTATTATAAACAAGTCACCCAATGATTGGTTGAATTTGTTTTCCTTTAAGGGCAAGTTCTATCGTCTTTTCAAGTTTTGAAAAATCGCATACACATGAATAAGGCTTATTTGCATGGTCGTCTTGACCAAAGGGTACAAAGTAATAGTTTTTTCTTGCAAGCAACTTGCCGATGTTCTCGGCTTGACCACTTAATGCGTCGTTAGTAGACATTCCTATGATACATGGTTTGTTGTTGCGCAAAAGTGCCTTAACAGCCATTGTTACGGGGGTGTCAGTGATTGCGTTTGCAAGTTTCGCGATAGTATTGCCTGTTGCGGGAAAGACTACGCTTGTGACGATTCGGCGGTTGGACGATAGAAGTTCGGCTTTTGTAATTGAATCAATTATCTTGTTGGCCGTAATGTCGGTCAGACTTTGCTTGAATTCGTTTATGTTTGTGAAGCGGTTGGACTTGCCTGCGTTTTCGCTTAAGCATGGAATGACGTCGTATTTTTCGACAAGTGTTTCAAGAATGGGTAACAGCTTCGTGTAAGTACATGAACTTCCTGTGATACAAAGTACGATTGACGGCTTGTCGGAGCTGAGTTTCTCGTGTCGCATTATTGCGTTTTGTACAGCTAGTGCCGCTTTGTCGGGATAGAATCGTCCGGGAAGTGCAGGCTCGATTTTGTAGTCGAATTTTTTTATGTTCAATGTCCCCCAGTCGAATCCATATGGTTCACTTGCAAGGTCATAGATTGCGGGTGTGACTCTTGGTATGTCACTCTTACATGTGCGACAAAAGTAAATGGTCCGCAGTAATTTTTCGCCTACCATTTGTGCGGGGACTGTGTTGATGATGACATCGAACTTGGACAGATTCACGGCGGTGAAATATGCACGGTCGCCGTATCGGGCGGTCAGTTCTTGGACTTTGTGCGGATTGAAGTTCAGAATAGATAGTTCGTGGTCAGTAAGAACTTTTTCAAGTTGATTTGTCAATTTGCCCCAGCCAATAATAAGAATTTTTTTTCTAAAACTCTGGACAAGATTATCTCTCTCGTCTGCGGAACTCGCTTCGCTCGAACAGTCCTCGACTTCGAGAGACAACTTATCCAGAGTTTTTTCGCTTGTAAATCTTTCAACTAAAATTTCTTGCATGGCAAGTGCTGTTAAGTAGTTATTGTCTTTGACAAATTCGTCATCGCAACTCAAACACACGTATTTCAAATTATTTGGTTTTAATAGTTCTTCGTCGATTTCTTTTGGATAGCCGAAAATAGTTGTTTCGGGGGGCAGGTTGGAAAAAAGTTCGGCGGTCGGTGTGACTCGGGGTTCGATAAAGGCGATGTTTTCATCGCTCTCGTTGTTTTTTTCTAGTTTGTCTGTGAAGTCGTGAACTGTGTAATCTTTCAGTAAAATTACAAGTTCTTGTACTCTTTTGTCGTTTGAATTTTTGTTAATAAAAAGATTTTTCGTAACACGAGAGATTTCGACAGGATTAGATGATGCGTCCCCCGCAAAGTTTGTGCAATGTGAAAAAGTTGTTTTGGCCATGGATTGATATATGAAAAGTAAAAACTTTTCGTCATATTTCTCTCCTTACTTAAATAAATATTTGGGAAAAGGGAGGACTGTGGAAAATGGCAAACACAGGGAAACTGTTCGCGGACATCGCTACCCGCACAAATGGCGAAATTCATATAGGGGTGGTTGGTCCTGTGCGGACTGGGAAATCGACCTTTATTACCAAATTCATGCAATCGACAATCGTGCCGAAAATTTCAAATTCGGACGAGAGGGCAAGGGTTGTAGACGAATTACCACAATCAGGTGATGGTACGACCATCATGACTACGCAACCCAAATTCGTGCCGAACAGGGCAGTGGAAGTCCAAATGGGCAGTGCCGAGATGCGTGTTCGCATGATTGATTGCGTGGGTTACATCGTTCATGGTGCTGGCGGTCATATTATCGACGGCAAGCCAAGACTTGTTAAAACGCCATGGTCGGACAACGAAATGCCGTTTGAAAAGGCTGCCGAAATGGGTACGCGCAAAGTTATCAAAGAACACAGCACAATCGCAGTTGTAATGACAACGGACGGCAGTGTCGCAGGAATTGCCCGTGAAAATTATGTCGAAGCCGAAGAGCGAGTTATTTCTCAATTAAAAAAGATGGGTAAGCCATTCGTGGTTATCGTGAACTCGCGAAACCCACATGGCGAAGAAGCAAAAGTGTTATCCGCACAAATTACTAAAAAGCACTCTGTTGCGACGTTGGCGCTTAATGTGAATGAATTATCGACCACCGACATTAATCAAGTATTTACATCTTTGCTTGCCGAATTTGGTGTTAACGGCTTCAAGGTTAATATGCCAAAATGGTTGACAGTACTTGACACAAGTAATGAAATTATCCACGAAGCGATCGATGCGTTGAAAAAGTACACTGCGTCTATCAAGAGACTCTCCGACAACAAGCCAGAACGAGTTTTTGAAAAAAGCGCGCACTTCGCACGATTGGAAACCACTCACGTTGACGTAGCGACAGGGATTGTGACGTACAACATTGTTCCGCACGCCGATTTGTATACCCGAGTTTTAAGTAGCATGAGTGGTGCGAATATCGCGTCCGAGGCACACCTTGTCGCGTACCTATCGCACTCTGGCAAAGTTATGGCGGAACACAATAAAATTCGCGAGGCACTCGCCCAAGCCACCGAAACGGGCTATGGGATTATGGCGCCGACCTTTGCGGACTATGTTTTACACGCACCGCAGTTACACAAGAGTGGCAGAAGTTTCGGTCTGAAACTTCGCGCTACCGCACCATCGTTGCATCTTGTACGTGTTGATGTTGCGACCGATGTATTGCCGACGATAGGTACACGTGAGCAGAGCGAGGAAATGTTGAAGTTGATGTCAGCCGAATTTGAAACCAATAAAGACGCATTATGGCAAGTTCCAATTTTCGGTAAGTCGCTTGAGAGTATCGTGCGTGAAGGTATTACGGGCAAGGCAAATGCGATGTCTATGACGGCGAAGGTCAAGATGAAGCGGACGCTTACAAAGATTGTGAACAACGGGCGTGGGCGATTAATCGCAATTCCAATTTAATCCGTCATTCTGGTCAGGGTTCGTCGATAGACGAGTTACGAAGTGAAGAATCTAGCGAAGCGTAATAGAACTGTGGGAATTTTCTCACAGTTTTTTATTTTGTAAAAATTGGGTCTTGACAAATTTAGCTGGGGGGGGTATACTGAGTATAGATTTTTATAATCATAAAGGAGAAATATTATGTTACAAGGAATGCAAAAACTGAGAATGTTGATGAACATGCAGTACAACTCTGCGGAAAGTTTGTCAGAGCAGCACGGATATAAAGGTGGAAAGATGGAAGAATTCCACGTACGAAACTTTATCCAAAGCGAAATTGGAAAATTAGCAAATGAAGACCCAGAGGTTGCCGAGTATATAAATGCAGGTAGACTTTCGGAAGATGAAATTTGGATTAGAGAAGGTCAACTCGGTAACTACGTCTTAACTCCCAATGGTGAATATGGCGAATACAAAGACAGGGAAACAAATGAGGATAAAATAGAATACATCGTTGATAGTTTTCATTATGAAACAGGTACACTTGTTGGCGATTACAATAGTGGTGACAATAGTAATATCTGTCCATCTGGTCAAGTAGACGGCTTGCTTTCGAATAAGAAAGGAGTGTTGACCCTTGCTATGAATGATGCATTTGACAATGTTCGAGAATGGGAGAAAAATATAGTCGCGAATGACCGATACAACTAAATCTCTAACTTTCTACAAGTTCTGTCAATAATTTACGAAACTCGTCAAAATGTGGGCGAGTTTTTATATTTATCGTTGGCAACTTACGACAAAGTTCGACATATACATAGAACATGATATTTGAACCATTTATGACCTTTTTGTCAAAGGTCTTGTTTTTTTCAGGTCTTGTCAGCGAAAAGAGTTCTTTTCCAAAACCGCTTTCAAAAGCAGACGAAGAAATGCATATGCGTCGTTTTCAAGATGAAAAATGCATGGCTTCCAAAGAAATTTTAATTAAGCACAACTTGCGCCTTGTTGCCCATGTGGTGAAAAAATACAATGGTGCCGCCGAAGCCGATGATTTGATTTCGTGCGGGACGATTGGACTTATCAAGGCGATTAATTCGTTCAAGATTGACAAGGGTGTGCAAGTTTCGACCTATGCCGCGCGGTGTATCGAGAACGAGATTTTGATGTTCCTGCGCGTGACAAAAAAACATCAACAGGTGGGCAGTTTAAGTGAATCGTTCGGAAGTGATAGAGATGGTAACGAGTTAATTTTGGCGGATATAATTGCAGATGAAAGCGATGACCCGAAGGAATTATTGACGCATCGTCAAATGATGGTGAAGTTGGTCGAAGAGATGAAAAAGAGATTGAGTGATAGGGAGTTTAAGATTATTGCACTTCGGTACGGGTTGGAAAACAATATAAGTTTGCCACAACGCGAAGTTGCCAAGCAGCTAGGCATAAGCAGGAGTTATATAAGCCGAATTGAAAAGCACGCGGTGGAAGTCATTCGCGAAATTGTCGCCGAACCAGACTTCAAAGGGTTTTATTGACAATGTCACTTGATTGAGATATAGTCAGTTATGTTTTTCAAATTAGAAAAAAAGTGGCAAATAACTTTAATCGTTATATTCTTGTCACTCATCACATTTATTTATGCCTTTGGTTTGTTAATGCAATATTACTGGTTTGTCGAATGGCTTCGGTGGCCGCTTTTAGATACAAGAGATTTCATTATGTATTCTGCGACTCTGTTTTCCTTTGCGTTTTTATTATTATTGGTAAAGGGGACAAGACGAGATATTTTGACGGCAATCGCATTTTTCTTTATTGTCGTTGCGGATTATTTTTTGGTCAGACATGTATGGCAAACAGGAATGCACTTTATAGGTGTAACCGCATTCCTTATGGCACAAATATTTTTCATGAAACGCGTACACATTAACTTGTCAAAGCGTTTGAAGTTAATAGACATAATCTCAAGAGCAGTTTTGTCAGTGATTGTCTTGTCAATAGTAATTCCATTGCTGTGGAACCAAATGAGTGTTTTGTATATTGTCACCGCCATCTACATCTCAAATTTGTTCGTTAATGTTATATTTGGATTTATTACATGTAAGAAAAATGCTTTGTTCGCAGTTGGTTTGGTTTTGCTATTAGCGTGTGATATTTTTGTGGGATTACAACATAGGGGTTATGCTTGGTTTGGTGTGTGGATTCAATTTAATTTCGCGTGGTTGTTTTATGTACCTGCAAAGGTTTTCATTATTATGAGTTTGTTGCACAAGCAAACAGACAGAGAGGCAGAGAGTGTTTTCAAAGTCGAAGTTTGATTTCAAAAAAACCATTGTTTGCCACTGTCTTTTTTCTTGGTATCGACTGCTTTTGAATTTTTGTTAGATTTGCTTTCAGTATTAGTCACAATTTTTACAGAGTTGCTTTTGACACTTTCGGTATCTTTATTCTTTTCATCTTTCGTGTTATCTGCCCCTACAATTCTTGATAATATATAATATTCGTGCGTGCTACTTTTCGCATTTGATTTGTCAAAGTACAAATATTCGCCTTCATGTCCACGGATTACTTCCTGCAATTTATCGCTTCCGCTGTCGCGTTTGTAAATTTCATAAACTTGGCTAGGACGCGCATTAAACCATATCAGTGGAACACCAGTATCCGAAATTTTGCCGTCCAAAATAGGGGAGAAAGGTTTAAGGAAATTTCCACTGACCTCGCGTGGTAAGTAACGCCTTGAAAAATAGTCGGTCGCTTTTGAGTCGTCTGGTGTGCCTTCGTGGGCTTTACGGACTTTTCCGTCCTTTGCGTCACCCAAGTCATATTCGATTCTCTCGACCATATTTGGCATATCAAATGCGGATTTGTGGTCATGTGGTGTTTGAGTATTCTTGTCGATTGACTTCAGAATATCACGTGCAACGAATGTAGTAATTCCGCCACCTGTTGTTCCTTTGGGTAGGTCATTCTCTGGTTTCATTGACGCGTTCCCGTGCCAAACTATTAAAGTCGACGTTGGAGTATACGCAACACACACTGCGTCTGTATTTGTGGACGCACCGCCACGTTCGCCTGTTCCTGTCTTTGCCGCGACAGGGAAGTCAAGAGAATTCAGTTTTTTTGCCGTACCAACTTTCGCCGTGTCGCGCAACATATCGGTCATAAGAAACGCGGTGTCGTCGCCGATTACTCGCATAGCACTTTTATGGTGCGTCCACACCACGCGCCCGTTGCGGTCCTGTATTTGCCGAATAAGCGATGGTGTGGTGTTCATGCCCCCGCTCGCAATGGTCGTATAGCCACTCATAAGTTCATTAAATGTCACGCCGTCTTTGGTGTTTCCAAGTGCCAAACCAAGACTCTCGTCGCCACCCAAATTCATGCCCATGCGGTTAGAGATGTTGGTCGCCCTATCGATGCGTGTGTAGTTCAAAACTTTGACTGCTGGTATGTTGTGACTGCTTATGACGCTGTCGCGCACGCTGACTGCACCGCGATAGGTATTATCAAAGTTGCGTGGAGCAAAGCCGTCCGTCTTGAATTCTTCGTCGATGACATGTGTGGACGGACTGACAATTCCTAGTTCAAGGGCAGGTGTATAAACGGTCAGCGGTTTGAGAGCCGATGCAAAATTTCGCCGTGCATTTATCATAGTCGGTGTAGACGCATAGAGTCCATTAATTTCGCCAGAGTTAAGGGCAGACATAATCACTGTGTCCGTAAAATCGCCATTCACGTTTTTGATTCTATAATCGTCGGTCAGTGTCGTCTTGACGATGGACTCTTGGACAGATGGATTGTAATATGTAAAAACTCTGTATCCCAAGTTCGCAATGTCTTGACCGCTTTTGTTCAGGATTTTCGCTGCCTGTATACTCGCCGCTTGTTTGTATGATTTGGATACGCCGACTTCGCGCTTGCCACGTTCTGCGATTACTATTAAATCTTGTTCTCGTGCTTTTAATAATTCGTCGCGGGTGATGTGACCCTGTTCGCGCATTAATCGCAACACAAAATCACCACGCGCCGAAAAATTATCAAAGTTGTTTATTGGACAATATCGCAGGGGGCTTCGCAACATTCCTGCAAGCGCCGATGATTCTTTTGGGTTTAACTCTGTCGCCGATTTGCCGAAGTAATAACGACTTGCACTCTCAAGTCCATATATGCCATTACCAAAATACACAACATTCAGGTACATCTCTAATATTTCGTCTTTTTTGTACTTCTTTTCAAGTTTGTGAGCAAGCGACGCTTCACGGATTTTTCTCTGCATTGTCTTTTCATGGGAAAGGTGTGTGTTTTTTATAAGTTGTTGGGATATTGTGCTTGCACCTTCTTTTGCTCTGCCTGCTTGGATATTGCGAATTGCGGCTTTGCCTATGCGGCCGACGCTTATGCCCCTGTGGCGGTAGAAATTTTTGTCTTCGACGGCTACGAATGCATTTGGTACGTGGTTGGGGAGTTCCCTAAATTTGACTTCTTTGTAATCTATCGTGTCTTTAATAATCTTGTCGTTTTTGTCATAGATAAGAAGCGTCGTCGAATGATTCTCCAACTTGTCAACCGATAAAGTTTGCGACGCATATATCAAAAACAACGTTCCCGGAATCAATGTCACCGCCAACATGCCTACCAACAAAAACCCGACGAGTATCTTTCGTTTCATCGGGTTAGTATGGGCAGGTTGAGATTATTTTAGTAATTTGATTTTGTTTGAATTTGTTAGTGATTGCATTTGTCGTTTAGCCATGTCGTTGAGAAAAACTATTCTTTGTTTCTGGTCAATTTTCTGCGTAACAAGTTCTGCGTTATAACTTTCCATGTTTGACAAAATTAGCAATTGTTCAATCGTTGCGTAATCACGCATATTGCCGTCAAGTTTTGGATTTTCATTTTTCCATTCCTTTGCGGTCTTTCCAAACATAGCAACATTTAACATATCGGCTTCGTTTGCATAGATGAAATTTATTTGTTGTGGTGTTAAATCGTTCACAAGGTTTTGTTTTATCGCATCGGTATGAATTCGGTAATTGATTTTTGTCAAAGCCCTTGTTAAATTCCATTCGACATTTAGTCTTTTGTTTTCTGCGGTTTTCAATCTTTCATATTCTTTTATCAGGTACAATTTGAATTCGGGGCTTAGCCAACTTCCAAATTCAAAAGCAATGTCAATGTGTGCATATGTTCCGCCATATCGACCCGCATCTGCTTTTATGCCGATTGCGTCAGTATCATCAAGCCATTTTTTGACAGAAAGCCAATAACTGCTTCCGCCCGACTCATTTCTAATTCTATCGAATTCGATAGAATTAAAATCTTTGTTAAACATCTTTTCCCAAGCACCAAGAAAAGAAATGGTATCCTTGTTTCGCAACCAAAGATTTATAAGATTACCTTCCGCCATCAAAACTTTTCGCCATGTCTGTTAGGCAAATGTAATCGCTATCTTTGATTTGCTTAAAGTTAATTGTTGAATCTTGAACAATAATTTGCTTCATGAATAAATGTTATCATGTGTTACAAATTTCGACAACTTTAATTACGGATTCATTTCTTTGATTCTGTGTTGAATGTATTGGTCGTATGCAATTTTCGCTTCGGGATTTTCGTTAATTTTGTCATGGTCCCAAACATTATCGCCAGTTGCCACAGCGTTAAATACTTTTTTCTTTGGAGATGAATTATTTCGCATTTCATCAATCAACATTTGTTCAAGGTCGGCACAAGTCATATTAGGAAACTCAATTTCAAATAAATAACCTAGTAACTCTAAATTGGTCATTTGTGCAGTTGATTGTTTTGGCTCAGGTAAATTTAATGCATCAATATAGTTCGCAACATCTTGACAAGTTTTCAACTGGGGAAACTTCACTGCTAAAGTTTCAAACATGATTTCCAGATTATTCATGTCTTTTGGATTTTTTGAATTAGTTTTCATACTTGCCATCTTAACTTAAAAATCAAAATCTGTCAATACTTGCAAGAAAACAAATCTGTGTGCTAAAATAACACACGCTTATGAAAACATTTTTCATCAAAACATACGGCTGTCAAATGAACGTGCATGAATCGCAAAAGATGCAGAAACTTCTTGAGAGTGATGGCTTTTCGTATGCCGACGACGAGACAAGTTCCGACATTATAATCTTTAATACTTGCACAGTTCGAAATACGGCGGAAGAAAAAATCATCAGCCACATCGGCAATGTTCATAAAGAAAAACGAAATGGGCGCAGCCTGATAATTGCTATTGTCGGGTGTTTGTCTCAACGCGATGGTGTGGGTGCGTCTTTGCGTGCGAAATTTCCTATGATGGACATTATCTTGGGTACGCATAATATAAGCAATATCTCTCGTGCGATTAAGTTGGCTATTGACGGCAAGAATACACTTGATATTGTCGAAAAAAGAGATGAAGGCGGTGACAAATTCGATTCTTTGGTGTCGCTTGATGACCCGACAAAGCCTAACACGCATTATATCAACATCACATATGGGTGCGATAATTATTGTACCTATTGTATTGTGCCATACGTGCGTGGGGCTTTGGTGTGCAGAGAATCGAGTGAAATCGAAAAAGAGTTCAGTGCACTTTACAAAACCATAAAAGATAGGGCAGAACCACAGACGATTTACTTGCTTGGACAAAATGTGAACAGTTACATATGCCCGAACACGAGTGTTGACTTTATAGAACTCTTAAAAAAATTGTCGAAAATGGTCGATGTGTCGAATGTGTTTATTAACTTCATGTCGTCGCACCCGAAAGATTTTTCAAATGACCTTGCCGATTTGATTGCGACCACGCCCCAGATTGAAAAGAACATACACCTGCCGATACAAAATGGTTGTGACAAGGTTCTGGACGCAATGAATCGCGGGTATACCGATGCCGAGTACATGGGTAAGATTGAATATTTGCGAAGTGTTTGTCCCGATGTGAAAATTACGACAGATATTATATGTGGTTTCCCAAATGAAAGCGAAGAAGATTTTGCGCAGACAATCGCCATGGTGAAAAAGATTCGATTTAATGCTGCGTTTATCTTTCCGTATAGTCGCAGGAGTGGTACGGTCGCCGACAAAATGGACGGGCAAATTGACCACAAGACCAAGAAGCGCAGGACGACAGAACTTATAAAAATCCAACGAGAGATTTCAAGAAAGATTGATGCAGAGAAATAAATATCGGTGGAGTTAATTGCGAGTGTCTTTGAGTCCCAACAAATAGTCGGTGCTTACATTAAAAAATTGTGCGAAAACAATAAGTGTTTCGGTCGAAACAGAACATCTCCCAAGTTCAATGTCGCCAATGAAACTTGGGCTGAGATTTAGTTTTTCTGCAAACTTAACTTGTGATAGACCGACTTTTTCACGCAGGTCTTTTACTCTTTCGTGTAACTTGTTTTTCATAATGTAATTATGTTGCGAAAAAAAGTAGTTGACTATACGTTGCGAACGTGTAACAATATAATTGTTCGGCGGGCTGTGGGGATTTACAAAAGACTTCTACGAAAGATTTTGCAAAAGAAACTGCCAGACAAAAGAAAGCCCTATCCTCAGGGGCTTTTTTATGCTAAATTACTCTGACAAGGAGTATACAAATGACCGATACGAAAGATGAAAAATTGACACCTATGATGCAACATTACAAACAACTCAAACAAAATTACACAGACAGCCTGTTATTTTACCGACTTGGCGATTTTTATGAATTGTTTTTCGATGATGCAGTGACCGCAAGCCGTGAACTTGGTATCACATTAACGGGTCGCGGCAAAGACAACGAAGCCGAAGGCAAAAAGCGGATAGACATGTGTGGTGTGCCACACCATGCCGCCGCGAATTATATACGGCGATTGGTGGACAGAGGATATTCGGTTGCGATTTGTGAACAATTATCGCTTCCGCAAAAAGGTAAGAAAATGGTTGACCGCGATGTTGTGCGAGTGGTGACGCCGGGGACTTTTGATGATGAGAGTTTCCTTGATCAAACCAAGAATAATTTCGTCGCAAGTGTCTATTACGGTAAAAAGGAAAAATCGGGCAGTATTTCTTGGGCGGATATTACTACGGGTGAGTTTTATTCTATAGTAGTGGGCGAGTCTGATTTCATAAACACTCTTGCCATGATAAACCCAAAAGAAGTTATAGGAACGACCGAATTCAAAGACTTTGCAAGTAAACAGTGTGAAACTGCTTTACAAGTTTCTGTGTCTTCGCACTATGATTATGCGTTTAATCGTATGCAAGCACATGAAGCGATTTTGAGTTACTTTAAGACTAAATCTACTACTATATTTGACTTTGATTTTGATTCGCCTGTGACCACAAGTGCTGGTGCGTTGATTGAGTACCTTATGCACACACAAAAACGGTCGCTTTCAAACATCGCAAAAATTCAGGTCATAAAAAACAACGAATTCATGATTTTGGATAAGGTGGCACGAGATAATTTGGAATTATTGTGTCAGTATCGTGACCCGCAGAACAAGTATGGGTCATTGCTATGGGTGCTTGATGATACCAAGACACCAATGGGTGCACGACTTCTTACACAAGTGATTTCAAAGCCATTGCAAGATATTTCGCGAATTAATGGGCGATTGGATGCGGTGGAGCAACTTGTCCGAGATTCTGTTTCTGCGGGAAATTTACGAAAGTGTCTTGCAAGTATTAACGACCTTGGGAGGATATGTGGTCGAATTGCGCAAAGGTCTATACTACCGCGTGAAATGCATGGACTTGCAAAGAGTTTGGAAATGGTAAGCGAATTAAAGGTAGCACTGACAGACTTTTCAAAGGGCACGCTTAAACAAGCATATGATGGAATAACACCATTGCCCGAAGTTATAAATATGATAAATAAATCCATTATGGATATTGAATTTTTGCCCGTGAAATTGGACGAGGGCGGATATATCCGTGACGGTTACAACAAGGAACTCGATGAATTGCGGTCACTTGGAACACATGGTAAGGGTTTAATTTCTAATCTTGAATCAAAAGAACGTACCGAATGCGGCATGAAAGAGATCAAGGTAGGTTTCAACCGCATCACGGGATACTTTTTTGAAATCCCGAAACGATTATCCACCCAAGTGCCATATCGAATGACACGAATAGCGACAACCAAAGACACAGAACGATATACCACCGAGGAATTGAAAAACCTTGAAACGAAAATTTTAAGTGCGGGAGAGCGAGCGAAAGACTTAGAAAGTAAATTGCTATCACAAATACGTGACATTTTGATGGAGCACATGCCACTTATCCAATCGAACTCCGAACAAATTGCGATTGTTGATGTGTTATCAACTTTCGCCGTGGTATCCATTGCGAATAATTGGGTGCGGCCAAGTATGAACACAAGCGGAGAAGTTAAATTGAAGTCTGTACGTCACCCGGTAATCGAAAAACTCATTGGAAGTAGCAGATTTATTCCGAACGATTGTGAGTTAAAATTGGGCAATACTATAACTAAGATTATAACTGGACCAAACATGGCGGGGAAATCTACATATATGCGGAGTGTTGCACTCACAGTGTTACTTTCCCATGTGGGAAGTTACGTGCCATGCGAAGCGGCGAATATTGCACTTACCGACAGGATTTTTACGCGTATCGGTTCAAGCGATAGTTTAATTACAGGGCAGTCTACCTTTATGATAGAATGCAACGAGATCTGTGTACTGCTCAATAACGCGACTAAGAACAGTCTTTTACTGTTAGATGAGGTGGGTAGAGGGACTGGGGCGCAGGAAGGTAGGGCATTGGCTTCTGCAATTGTTTCGTATATTACAGAAAAAATTGGTTGCATGACAATGTTTGCGACTCACTTTCATGAGTTAGCCGTACTTGGAGACGAGAACCCAAAAATCAAAAACTATAGAGCAACTACATCAGTAATCGATGGCAATATCGTATTTTTGCACAAAATACTCCTAGGCAAAGAAGAATACAGTTTTGGTATAGAGGTCGCCAAAATGGCTGGGCTGCCGGAAGAAGTTATAGAAAATGCCAAGAAACTTTACGAAGCGGATAAACTAGGAAAACCAGCACCGCAAAGAAAACCGATTCAAGTCAAAGAGCAAACCGCTGTCAATTCAGTCGTTGCCAAGTTGCAAGAGATCGATGTCAACCAGTTGACACCGATGGAGGCGATGGTTAAGTTGGGAAATCTGGTTAAGGAGGCGAAGCAATGACAGATTATAAAGAAATAATTGGTAAAGCAAGCCCAGACAATCTGTTTTCTGCGGGGAATCATAATGCTGTGCATTTGATTGACGGGAAGTACATAGTGCGGATGAGCCATAGGGGAAGTATTCATAATCACAAGAAGGAGGATATGGCGAAGCAGTCATCTGATGCGTGGCGAAAGGCTGGGATACCAACTCCGGAGTTTTACCACGTGGAAAAATTAGAAGGGAATCGAACTGCCTCGGTTCAGGAGTATGTGAAAGGACGACCAATGTATGTCAAGGCATTTATCCGTGACGAATTTGGAGAAAACCCCGAAGACGAGAATTCCCCAATCTCTGCTAGAATGATAGGGCAAAGTAGAGGCGCGATTCATGATGCAACAATATTGCACAATATTGAAACCGCTGAAATTCTTGCGAGTAAAGACCAAGATTTCTACAGTGAACTTTTTTCGATTTTGGATAAATGCTTACGAATTGGAAGAAGCCCCGACACAAACAGAATTGCCAATTTTTTGCTTACCGAAAATGGCGGCACTGTTCTCATAGACCCGTCTTCGGAGTTTGATTATTATTGGCGACTTGGAACCGACCCGAAATATATGGAGCAGCATAGCCTAGAATATACACACGGCAATCAGGAATGGCGTACGAGAGAAGCTCTGGAAAAAATGCTGTTTATTTGTCTTAGTGGATTTGCATATAATCACGAAATTTACAAAATTGGGTGTGGTGAATTGAAAATGGAAGACGAAACCGCTTTGAAAAATGCAGCGCACACACAACTGATACTTAATAAAATAGCAAGATGTGCGCAAGAAAAGGGTTTGCTAACCGTTCATGATAAGGGCTGGACGCACACGTATAATGGTGATTTTTTGGAAATTTTGAAGTCGTTTAGTCCTTTGTTGGATAATCCAGCAATGGGGGTTACTATGTCGTCGGCACTTAAAAGAGATTTAACGGATGACTGGCTAGCAGCAAGTGGCGATGGATTTGCATTCCGTAATGACGATTGGGAAACTAAAGTTCCAAGTGATGGAAAGACATTTGTAAACGAATGGCTGTCATCAAAAGACGAACAGTGCATCAATTTATTGCAATCACTTAAAAGTTTGAGTGAGGGAATTCAAAGTCCATTAATGTCTGAAAGCGAAATTGAGAATTAAAAACTTTAGTAGAGCAGTACACAAAAAATCATGATGGAGATGAGCATTTGGAATAGATGAAAAAGTTGTAAAAGAAGTCGAAAAACTTATCGCAAGATTCGACAAATGATGTTATTATATCCACATGAAAATAAACATTTTACCACCGAAGATTTTTAATTTGCTTGCTGCTGGAGAAGTTGTTGAAAACCCTGCAAGCGTTGTCAAAGAGTGTGTTGAGAATTCGGTTGACGCAGGGGCAGAGGCAATTGAAATTTCCATTAAAAATGGCGGTATGGACGAGATAGTCATATCGGACAATGGGTATGGAATTTCAGAGAGCGAAGTCGAAAAAGTATTCTTACCCCATGCAACAAGTAAGATTGAAAAAGTGAAAGACCTTGAACGAATTGGGTCGCTTGGCTTTCGTGGCGAGGCAATGAGTTCGGTTGCTAGTGTCTCAAAAGTGACACTCACAACGAAGACAAAAGATGATATAACCGCGACCGAGATTTCTCTTGATGGTGGTGAGATAATTTCTAAAGTAAAAATCGCGGGCAAGGATGGTACGACAATTCGTGTGAAGAATATTTTCTATAACACTCCTGCGCGTAAGAAGTTCTTACAATCGCCAACTTATGAGCGTAACAAGGTGACAAGCACAGTACAAAAACTGATGCTCGCAAATCCAGAAATTTCTTTCAGATATACGATTGACGAGGAGGTAATGTATTTGCAAAACACTCTTGACGAGCGGAATTTGCTTAGTGTAATCAATGTGATTTATGGCAAAGAAACTTCAGAGAGTGTAATTGAAGTTAAGAGTGGAAACGAATTATTGGGGGTCAGTGGCTATGTGTCTATGCCGACATTTACAAAGCGAAATCGTACCTACCAGACGACTATGATTAACGGGCGGACGATTGATGGGGGCATTGTTGCCGATGCCGTGAACGATGCTTTTTCGACTTATATGACTACGGGAAACTTTCCATTTTTTGTGTTGAATTTGAGTGTTGACACAAGTCAAATTGATGTAAACGTTCACCCAAGGAAAGCACAGGTCCGACTTGAACGAGAGGGTGAAATATATGACTTTGTGCGCCAGAGTGTAATACAAGCCCTTGACGAGTATCTGTACAAGAAAAGTGCCGTGTTTACTGCTGAAAAAACGGCAGACGAGATTATTAATCTCACTCGACATTTTCCTAAAGAGAGTGACAAAGTTATATTAAGTACAATCAAACATTTTGCGATGCCGAGTGAAACGTCACAAGTCGAATTTACTGCACCGAATATTATGAAAATTCTCGACGAAAAGTATCACAAAGAAGTAGAACCGAAACCAAAAAAGGGCAAAACCAAACAAGAAAAAATCATTGAAGAAAAATTAAATATGCAAATTTTTGGAACTATTTTCGATTGTTATATTTTATTGAAAGCGGAAGACAGATTCGTGATAATCGACCAACACGCCGCGCACGAGCGATTATTGTACGACCAAATGAAATCTCAAATTGATGCGGGAAATATTGAAGTTCAGTCATTGATAGAGCCACTTCTTCTTTATCTTAATCCGACCGAGTTGAATCATGTGACGACTCTGATACCTTATCTAGAAAAATATGGCTTCGAGATTGAAATTTTCGGAAGTAACTGTGTTCGTGTGTCGAGTGTGCCTTTGATTATTTCGGCTTGTGATTCTATTGGACTTTTCCTAAATGTGTTGTTGGGTGAAACGAGTGGAAAGAAAGCACAAATGCTTTCAAGTATTATAGACGAGAAGATCATTACGACTTGTTGTCGTATGGCGATTAAGGGTGGTAAAAGTTTGACGCATGACCAGATTAAAATGTTTCTTGATAATTTCAGGGACAAGAAAATTGTGCCGACATGTCCGCATGGGCGTCCAGTTATTTTGGGTTATTCTAAAGTAGAGATGGAGAAATTGTTCGCAAGAAAGTAGGTCAATTGCACAGAATAGTTTGTGAAAAGCGAGATACAGGGTCTGACTGCCGAACAGGTAGCCGAACGAATAGCCCAAGGTAAAGTCAACAAAACAACGAACAGAACATCTAAAAGTGTTGCCCAGATTCTTGTGGGAAATGTTTTCACGTTCTTTAATATTTTGTCATTCGGTGTTGCGACATTGCTTATCATTGTTGGATTTACAATTGACTCTGGTGCTTTTTTGAATATCATGTTTCTCGGAGTCGTTGTTCTGAATATGCTTATTGGCATTATTCAGGAATTACGGGCAAAATTCACGATTGAACGATTGAAACTTCTGTCAAATAACAGCGTCCGTGTAATTCGCGATGGCACGGAAAAAGAAATTGATATTGAAGAAATTGTGTTAGACGATGTTTTGGTTTTACAAAGTGGAAATCAAATCCCGACCGATTGCATGGTGCTAGACGGCGATTGCGAAGTAAACGAGTCATTGCTCACGGGCGAGAGCGACACGATACTCAAGCGCACAGACTCGAATTTACTGTCAGGCAGTTTCATAACAAGTGGTATAGTCACGGCAAAAGTTACCGCCGTCGGCAACGATAGTTACGCGTCAAAAATTGCAAGCGAAGCAAAGACCTATGTCCGACCGAGAAGTGAATTGTTGCGAAGTTTGCAACTTGTCATTCGTGGTGTGAGTATCGTGATTTTTATTCTGACCATTGTTATGGTAGTGCGGCAATTTTCCAATGGATTATTGACTGACTCTGAAAAAGCCGACGCAGTCATGCACACTTCTGGGGCGGTGGTAGGCATGATACCCGTCGGCATGTTCTTGTTGACGAGCCTTGCCCTTGCAAGCGGTGCGCTTGCCCTGTCACGAAAGAAAACACTTGTGCAAGAACTTTTTTGCATCGAAATGTTGGCGCGAGTGGACACATTGTGTCTTGACAAAACGGGGACGCTTACTGATGGCACTATGAAAGTGGTTGATGCAGTTCTATTGGACAATTTATCTCTTTCGTCTGCGGAACTCGCTTCGCTCAAACAGTCCTCGACTTCAAGAGTCAAATCGTCCAATGAACTTCTTTATTTAGAGAAAATAATTGCATCTGTTATGTACGCGCTTGGGGATACCAATCAAACGAGTAAAGCCCTGATAGAAAAATTTGGCAAAAAAGAATATTTCAAAGTCACGGACAAGACAGACTTTTCGTCAGAGAGAAAATACTCATCTGTTACATTGAATGAAGTGAATGGGTCTAGCAAAGCATTAAACATTTACTCTCTTGGTGCGACGGAATTTATAACTAAAGAAAAAGAAGTTTTACAAAAAACGCAGTTGTATCAAAAAGAAGGTCATAGGGTACTTTTGCTAAACAAAAACGACAAGCCATTTGCCTTGATAGTGTTGTCCGACACTATTCGTGAAGATGCGCATGAAACCATTAAATGGTTCAAAGAAAATAATGTTAATGTGAGAGTCATAAGCGGTGATAACCCTATGACAGTGTCTTATATAGCAAGAAGAGTCGGTATTGATGGGGCGGAGTCGTTTCTTTCAACGCATGAAATGGACGAGAAAACCTTGCGAGAGAGTGCAAGCAAATATACAATCTTTGGTAGGGTAACACCAGAACAAAAAAAGATTTTGATAAATGAAATGAAGTTGCAAGGCAAAACGGTTGCTATGACGGGCGATGGTGTGAATGATATTTTGGCACTGCGTGAAGCCGATTGTTCGATTGCAATGGGTAATGGTAGTGACGCGACACGAAATGCATCACATCTGATATTGTTGGAGAACAATTTTTCTGCATTGCCCGAAGTAGTAAAACAAGGCAGGCGTGTAATAAATAATGTTGCAAAATCATCGTCACTTTTTATGTTCAAGGTCATGTTCTCGATCTTTATCGCAATTTTTGCAATCATGTTTTTGCGGGGTAGATATATTTTTGAACCACGTAATTTGTATATCTTGGAATGGCTTGTCATTGGGTTGCCGTCGTTTTTTCTTGCGCTTGAACTAAATTCCAAACCAATTGAAGGAAATTTTATAAAAAAGATTTTGGTTTCTTCGTCAATATCGGCACTTGTCGCTGTGAGTGCTATAGGAATTATTGCACTTGCAAGGTTTCTGCCATTTTTAGCAATCGGTGACGATGATTTCTTGACCTTGTCTATTTTAATGGTAACGATAGTGGGGGTTATGTTACTCATGAAAATCGCACGACCCTTTAATTGGTATCGTGCGATTGTTTTGGGCTGTACTCTTCTTCTGACTGTATTGGTGATGATTTTCTTGCCTGGTTTCGTTGGTTTGAATAGCTTAATAGAAGAACAGATAATTTTACTTATCACTTTGTTGCTTGTATCTTATCTTGTGTTGAGTTACCTGTGGAATAAATTAGAGCCAAAGGAAATCCCAGCCACCAGTCGTAAAGAAAGAGATTGTGAAAGATATAGCTATGAGTGTACCGATAACTGAAACAACGATGGCAGCAATTCGAAGTCCGCGACCATTTTTGTCAATTATACCAAGGACAAGACCAGCAACACCAAGAACAATGTCTAGTACAGGTACTGGCACAGTCATTGCCAGGATACCTAGTATTAAACCGACTATTGACAATACGCTAGCAGGCCTTTGTTGATTATTGAAACCCTGTTGTTGTGCTTGAAATGGCTGCTCGTGTTGTTGTGGGGCTGTACCAAAAACCGCTTGGTTGAATTGATTGTCTTGTTGTGGCTGTGCTCCTGTGCCACAGTGTGAACAAAATGTCTCTGTACCTTTGTCTCGTCCGCAATTTGCACAAAACATAAATCACCTCCGTTATTTAACAATAATATATGTAAATATTTTGATAGTGTCAACTCATATTTATAGTCATGAGCTTTTTTGTCCACCAACGCGAAGACAGGTCGGTTACAATCGGTGGTATACGGCTTTTGTCCGAATTTTCGCATGAATTGGTTGAATTCAAAATAAAGGGCGGAATTGTCAAAATCGAGGGCGAACATTTGCGCATTGAACGATTTGACATGAACGAAGTCGAAGTTGTCGGCAAAATTCACTCTGTCACAACAGAACGTGCAGGTCGGGGTTTCAGGGGTGGTAATGAGAAAAAAGATTAAAAATTTCTTTGCGCCACACGTGACTTTTTGCGTTGAAGATTGTGATACGAATCTTCTGAACAGACTCCGCGAATTTAAGCCAAAACGAATTTCTATAAAAGAATCAACACTTGGGTTTTGCGTGCCACTTCTGAACAAAAAAAGGGTAGAACAAATATTACGAAACCGTACATACACCGTGACAGAACACAACACGGTCGCAACAACTCTTTCTTTCTTGCACGCCAATTTGTCACTAGTGCTTTGTTTTGTGGTGGTTGTCGTTGCGTTGCTTGGGTTCAATTCGCTTATATTCCGGATACAGATTCAAGGCCTTGAAAGAGGTGAGCGCGAACAGGTATCCGTGTTCCTGCGCGAAAATAATGTGCGTGCATTGACTCGCAAGCGACAAATTGGCGATGAAATTTCTGGGGCGGTTACGGCGAATTTTGATTTCATTGCGCATACGTCTATGTTTGTGCGTGGCAATTCTTTGGTGGTGGCGGTGCATAGAACGGAAACACCGCCATTGCCACCTATGGTGGACATCGTATCCTCATTTGACGCGATAGTTACAGAGATGTTCATTATGAGTGGCATCGCCCAAGTCGAAATTGGTCAAGCCGTGCAAGCGGGTCAGGTGTTGGTGTCTGCGCAAATTCAAATCGGCGTCACACCGGGCGAACCTGACGATTGGGGACGACCGACATTTACGCCGATAACAGTGCCGGGTTATGCTATGGCGATAATACGCGGTCGTGTAAGTGACAGCCGTGCAATGATTGTGCAAAACGAAAACGAAAAGGACATGGCGGTGCAGACTTTGACATATCAGATTAAACAAGCAAATAAGGGAGTTGAGTTTGATGAAGTACAGAGTTTTGTGACGCAATTAAGTGGTGGTGGGTTTGCGGTGGAAGTAGTTGCAAGTCGGGTCGTGGATTTGGTTGCCTAGTTTTCTTTTATCGGGTCAAGCGATTTGACTCTCAATGCATCACTTATCAGTTGTCCCTTTGTTCGGCTTGTAATTTCTTGTTCGTCATAAATAGCATTAAGGTTCAGATTGTCGTTGAGTAAATTACCCAGAAGTTTATTTTCAAAATGTTCATCACTGCCATGAGTTATATCACTTGCACGAATCAAGTCGCCGTTTGGTTCAATCATCAAGTATATATCAAGGAAATCTTTGTGTGTTCTTGATGAAAGAAGTTCTGGAAAGAACATAAGACATCTGTAAAGTATTTTGCTGTATTCTGTTTGGCTAATTACATATTCTTTTTTGTTATTTCTTGCATTTGCTTGAACAGGGAAGAATTGTCTTAATTGCCATTCGTCGATTGGGGAGTTGTCTAAAAATTCGCCTAGTTCGTTTATGTGGTCTATGTTCTTTGCATGTACAGTTGTGTTGATTTTGACATAAATATCACTGTTGCCCTTTATCATGTTGATTGCGTTAATAATTGTTTCTCTGTGGTTTTCGCTTTTTCGTATTTCTTTGTTCAATTCGTCGTCTAACGATTCAAAGGGTAGTGCAATAATTTTCACATAGTGTTTGATTTGTTCAAAAATTTCGCGTGTCAATGGAATACCCGCAGTGTTGAGTTGAACTTTGATGCCAGCATTATGCAATGCCTTGATAATGTCGATGCAATATGGGTTCAACAATGGCTCACCACCAGAAATTGCGACCCAATCAATTCCAGAATCTATGATTTGTTGTAAGATATGTCCGTATTCGCGTTCTTGCAGGTCAGGAATATTGTGTTGGCAAAAACCATATCCGCAATCTTCTGGACAATCACTTGTCAAATGCCAAGAGATGAATCTCTCTCTCTCTCTCTCTCTCTCATATTCCGTTTTCTCCATTATTTTTACATTATACCAAAAATCTGTGCTAAAATGCAAGTATGGAAAATATTTTTAACTCGGCTTGTGAAATATTGGGCGCTGACACATCGTCTTTAAATATAAATCTAAATTTTGTGGACATCGACGAAATTCGGGAACTTAATAAAATTCATCGTGGCAAAGACACCCCGACCGATGTATTGTCATTCCCTATGTTGGAACTTATTCCGCCCGAAATTCCGACGGCAATAACGCACCCGTTTGATGTGAATCCAGAAACGCAAAAAATCGAGATGGGCGACATTGTGATATGTGAAGCCGTTGCCAAAAACCAAGCCGATGAATTCGGGCATTCTATTGACCGCGAAATTGCTTTTTTGTACACGCATGGCATGTTGCATTTGTTCGGGTATTGTCACGATAATGATGACGATGAAAAGGTCATGAATGACTTGTGTGAAAAGATACTCGGAAAAGTTGGCATAATACGTTAAGGAGTAGCGCCAGATTCCGGATTGTTTTGTTTCTTGCTATTTGAAGTGCGGAAAAATTTGACATAAAATACTATTATAGAGATTATTACAAAAATCTCGATTGCAATAGACATTAAATTCATAAACATCGCAGCATTAATAATTAACAGCGAACTTATGAAGAGGTTGCTGATACGAATAAGGTGGAGTCCCTTTGCCCATTGACCATAGATACTGAACAAATTTCCAGCAAGCAGTATCCAGTTAAACCAATGTAAGTCGGCAAGAATGGTCACAAGAGAGCTTACAGCTGCTGTGATAATCCAAAAGAAGATAAGGGCGACTAGGCGAAGTTCTTTTTTGTCTCCGTGTTTTTCTAAAATAGCGAATGTGCTGAATCGAAAGATATTTATCGCCAAAACTGTAACGATTATCCAATTTAAGAGCAATGCGTTTGAAACTATGCCAAGTGCGGTACACATTGTTAAAATCCAAAGGGTCTTACCTTTATTTTTTGTTTGAAACGCACAAACAACAAGGCATAAGATGACCAGGCCGATAATTTGACTGATAATAAAATTTGATGTGGACACGCCTTCAGGGATTAATGACATAGGAGTAGTATATGTAATTTTGGGTTATATGTAAAGCGAGATTCTTCTGGCTACTATGAAAGAAAGGTCCTAATGCCATGAGCAATAGAATTTGCCAGTGACCTTGAATCAGTTAATGGAAGTCCGACAAGCTGGTCAAAGGCGGCATTGTCAGCTGCATTGGTAGTGAACCCTAATTCCAGTAGTACAGCGGGTACGTTTGTGCCAGCAAGGGTGTTAAGTGGTCCATAACCCGAATGGTAACGCAGTCCGCGATTGTTTGTTCCGGAAACTGTTCCCCAAGATCTTTGCCATATGCTGTTATGGACAGTTGATGTTGCTTGTCCTCTTGGTGTCGCCAGAGAACCAGGGCTTGGTGTATTGAAACTCGGATTACCTTGAAGAAACGACCAGAGTCCTCGTACGCTTGGATCACCACTAGCATCGCGGTGAAAGGACACAAAAATGTCAGCATTATTGTCAGTCGCAAATTGGGCACGACGAGCTTGGTTACTTGTTTGTGAGCCATCGACAAGTTGGTGATGAGCTGTTCGCGTCATGATAACTTGGAAGCCCTGTTGGGAGAGTATTGTTTGAACTTGGGTGGCGAGTGAGAGCATTTGATTAGCGTACCGATCTTGTGGCCATCCTGGTGGTGCGCTGTGATTATGGAATCCATGCCCAGCATTCAAGACAACAACCCTTCCTGTATTATTATTGTTATTATTGTTGTCATAACAATTTGGACAAGTACAATCATCCGAACATAGAGGTTCCGTTTCAGTATATCCCTCATCGATTAATTCATTTCTTGGTCGGACATGTACTGTTCT
>Ga0123355_10000084_pt1 | contig 98802 bp, 82 predicted proteins | sample TergutEmb28metaG_3_FD_89872 | JGI IMG/M metagenome (GOLD analysis project Ga0123355, IMG submission 89872) | Embiratermes neotenicus P1 segment gut microbial communities from Petit-Saut dam, French Guiana - Emb289 P1 | ecosystem: Host-associated > Arthropoda: Insects > Digestive system > Gut ... | reverse complement strand
GGCGCAGTTGGTAGCGTGCTTGACTGGGGGTCAAGAGGCCGCAGGTTCAAGTCCTGTCACTCCGACCAAAGGCGACTTAGCGACAATAATCCCCTGTGACCACTATGGTTACAGGGGATTATTGTTGTATTTATCTACCCAACCACCCACCGTCTACGGCTAGTGTAAATCCATTTACATAATCAGATGCAGGTGAAGCAAGAAAAATAGCTGCACCTACAACATCCTCAGGAGTTCCCCATCTTCCTGCCGGGATTCTTTCTAATACTTGCCGGCTGCGTGTTTCATCATTTATAAGAGCTTCATTCATATCAGTTGCCATATATCCCGGTGCAATGCAGTTGACATTTACGCCGTGCTTTGCCCATTCGTTTGATAAAGACTTCGTAAAGCCTGCCACTCCTGCTTTTGCAGCAGCGTAAGCAGGAACGGTAATGCCACCTTGAAAAGACAATAGCGATGCAACGTTAATTATTTTGCCATAGCCTCTGTCAAGCATTAGCTTGCCGACCTTTTGACAGAGCAAAAAAGGAGCTTTAAGGTCAATATCTACGACGAAATCCCAAGCCTCTGTAGGGAAATCTACTGCCGGGCTACGATGCTGAACTCCTGCATTATTTATTAAAATATCAATCGTTCCAAAATCGGATACTATTTTTTTTATCAGCTCATCATATTTGCAGAAATCCGACAAAGAAAAGCCATAGGATTTTGCACGGATTCCCATATCACAGAGCTCTTTTTCAACAACCGGAGAATGCTGGGTGGAAATAACTGCAATGTCTGCTTTGAACTTAGCAAACCCTTCTGCAATGGCACGACCTAGCCCTCTATTTCCGCCTGTTATAACTACCACTTTGCCACTTAAGTCAAAAAAATGTTCCACAATTAACCTCCTTATAAAACTTGTGATTTTTATGCTTTGCCTATTGACTTACTCTTTTAATCAATATATAATAACGCCACCAATTATGCAAGAGCTAGATAATATTTTTAAGATGTAATGTGTTATCTTGTGAGGAAGTTTGAAAGGAATTATTACTGCTATGGAACACAAAATCGTGATTTCAGACTGCGACCATAATAGTGTCGATATAGAAATGAGCACCTTTCGTGAAAGTGGATTAACTTGTGATAAATTGCAATGCATGACGGAAGAAGAACTCATAACAGGCTGCGCAGATGCGACAGTTATGATTGTTCAAAATGCAAGAATTACCCGAAATGTACTCCAAAACCTTCCAAAACTTAAGCATATAGTTCGTTATGGTGTAGGCTTTGATGCTGTGGATATTGGCACAGCAAGAGAATTAGGGATTCAAGTCAGTAATGTCCCTGATTACGGAACACATGAGGTCGCTGATCAAGCAGCAGCGCTTACACTTGCATTGTATCGCAAGCTAAATCTTGCAGACTCTGCAGTAAGGCAAGGGCGATGGAATTATGAAGAATTTATACCTATACATCGATTTAGTGCGTTAACTGTTGGTCTTATTGGGATTGGAAGAATTGGAGAGCAATATGCGTTGCGGATGAACGCATTTGGACCAAAGATAATTGCTGTTGATGATAAAGCACGCAGCATCCCGGATTTTGTTACAATAAAAAGTTTTGAAGAAGTTATAAAACAGTCGGATATCATTTCAATTCACTGCCCTGCTGATGGGAATATTGACTTGATAGGTGCCGACGAAATAAATAGCATGAAAGACGGCGTGATTATAGTTAATGTTTCTCGTGGCGGAATTATCAATGAAGAAGCTTTAGATAAGGCACTGGCTTCGGGTAAAGTTTCCGGTTGTGGTCTTGATGTAACCGCAGTAGAGCCTATTCCCGCTGATAACCCATTACTTAGACATAAAAATCTGACTATAACTCCGCACATGGGATGGTACACAGAAGAAGCTGCAAAGGAGCTCAAACAAAAAGTAGCGCAAGAGGCTATTAGGTTTGTTAAGGGTGAAAAGATACTTTACTCCGTTATTGACTAGTGTTTTGTGGCATCATGCCTCCATTTTCAAAAAATGATTCGATAGCTATAACACAAGAGGCCTTTTCCTCCAATTCAAGATTCAGATTACTTTTTCTTATAAAGGTTGTCGAATCAGTTTCTGTACCGATAGCAAAATGCTTGCGAAGACTTTCCAGGTAATATTCATGTTCGAAAATGCTTCCGCAAACCAAAATTCCGCAAGGGTCTAAAGTGTAGGTTATTGCCTTTAGGATAAAACTCAGCTTAGATGTTGCATTTTGGACTATGGAATCTGTTGCAAGATCTCCGGCTTCTGCCGCTTGAATAACCGCTTCGATATTTAGATTTTCGATATGCCCTCCGGTTGCTTTGTATAGGATTGGTGTTTCCTCTATCGAATAAATCGCTGAAACATCGTCTAGTATTGCAGGTCTGGTAGAAATTGTTTCTAGGCAACCATTCTTTCCGCAAGCACAGAGTTTCCCGTTTTTTTCAACAATCGGCGTATGCCCTACCTCTGCACATTTGCCTTGATTTCCGGAAATTATTCGTCCATTAGCCGAAACTGCACCGCCGATGCCACGCTCGCAACGAATAAATAGCTGAGATGCGTAACTTTCTCCCGTAAAATAGATATGTGTTCGAAACATAGATCTAACATTATTGTCCATTGCTGTTGGGAATCCTGTTTCCTTTTCAAATTGAGATTTAAGCGGAATGTTCTTTTCATTGAAGGCACCAAATGAACGAACGCTGACTGCGTTATAGACATCGACAATTCCTCGTATACTAACACCCAAACCTACAATTTGTTCACGTTTTAGCTCATATTTGGCAACAATAGATAAGAGTTTTTGCGATAGGGTTTGTACTGTTTTTGTAGCCGGGGTGTTTGCATTAAAAGAGACAGATTCGGAAAAAATAGATTTGCCACTAAGCGTAGTTGCGGAAAGAATAGCGACACCAACATTTATTGTGACCCCGAGTGCAACGAAGGAATCGTATGAAATCATAAGTGGGATTTCTCGTCTGCCAGCAGCACCTTCTGTAATCTGTTCGCCACCTTCACAAAGCAGCCCTTCTGCAACCATCTCACGTGTAATAAATGTAATAGCGGCAGAAGTGAGTTCCATTTTTTCGGCGAGCCGCTTTCGAGAAAGTTGACCATAACTATGTAGCAAATTAAGAATAATACTGCGATTGCTTCGCTTAATACTAATCATATTATCGCCGCGTAAGTTCATATATGTATACCCTTTCAAGTATTATTTAACTTTTTTCTTGTTGTTTTTATCATTATATCACTTTTTTAGGTTGGTGAACATTGTTTTAAGTCATTTTGGGATTTTTTGCGGCTATTGACTTAATCTTTTAATCAATATGTTTAACATTATGAAAGGAGTGACTTGTTATCAAAGACTTATGTAAAGAAATACGAATCGAAATGTTAAAGTCCGTTTCGTCTATTGGAGTTGGACATTTAGGAGGTTGCTTGTCTGTTGTCGAAATTCTCGCTGTTCTTTATGGAAAGCACATGAGGATTGATCCGAGTAATCCTCATATACCGGGAAGGGATAGATTCGTGCTCTCGAAGGGTCACGCCGGTCCCGCTCTTTATGCAACGCTGGCATTAAAGGGATATTTTCCGTGTGATGAACTTCTAACATTGAATGCTCTCGATACTAATCTTCCAAGTCATTGTGATATGCAAAAAACAAAAGGCATTGATATGACAACAGGATCACTTGGGCAAGGGTTTTCTTGTGCTGTAGGGATTGCTATCGGCTCTAAGATTAAAAAAGACGGTGCATTTATTTACGCTATCATAGGAGATGGTGAATCGCAGGAAGGGCAAATTTGGGAGGCTGCCATGCTTGCGGCACACCGAAAACTTGATAATTTTATTGCAATAACAGATTACAATAAATTGCAAATTGATGGCGAGATATCTCAAATCAACAATATAGAACCTCTGGCGGATAAGTGGAGAAGCTTCGGATGGCATGTATCTGAAGTTGATGGGCATGACTGTGATGCGATTGACCGTGCTATTTGTGAAGCAAAATCAAATAAAACTAAGCCGAGTATGATTATTGCACACACAATAAAAGGTAAGGGCGTTTCTTTTGTAGAAGATAAAGGTGTAGCCAATCATAATATGCCCTTTACAGCAGCAGATTTTGAGAAAGCAGTTGCTGAGATTCGAGGTGATTGCATATGAGTGGCAAAGAAATGCGAACTGTTTTTGCTGAAAAATTACAGCAATTTCTAAAAGAAGATGAGCGTGTTGTAGTGCTGGATGCAGATTTAGCCAGAGCAAACGGAACTCTTGCGCTTAGAGAAGAATATCCGGAGCGGGCGATAAATGTAGGAGTTGCAGAAGCAAATATGGTTTCTGTTGCTGCCGGACTGGCAAGCTATGGATTTATACCTTTCTGCACAACTTTTTCGCCATTTATGACACGCCGTGCTTGTGATCAGATAGCTCTTTCTGTTGTTTATGCGGGGCAAAATGTTAAATTAGTCGGCACAGACCCCGGTGTAACATCTGAGCTCAACGGCGGAACACATTGTGGACTGGAAGACATCAGCATAATGCGTAGTCTTGTAGGCATGGTGATTTTTGAGCCGGTAGACGAAGTGCAACTTGAACAAGCTATGCCACAAATTCTGGAATACGAAGGTCCGGTATACATTCGCCTTGCAAGAAAAGTCCAGCCTAAGGTGTTTGAAGATGATTACAAGTTTGAGCTTTTTAAAGCAGATAAATTGCGTGACGGTGTAGATGTTACTATTTTTGCATCCGGTATTATGGTGCATCAATCTCTCGGAGCAGCAAAAATTTTGGAGTCTGAAGGGATTTGTGCTGAGGTTATAAATATCCACACAATAAAACCCTTAGATACCAAGGTGATTTTAGAGTCTGTTAAGAAGACAAAATGTGCTGTAATAGCTGAAAACCATTCCACAGTCGGAGGGCTTTATAGTGCTGTCGCTGAGACGGTGTGTGCAGAATTTCCCGTCCCGCTCAAGGCTATTGGGATTAACAATGCGTTTGGCAAGGTTGGGTTGGCATCGGATTTGATGGCAGACTTTAAGTTACGTGCAATAGACATTGTGGATGCCTGCAAAGAAATTATTAGTAAAAAATAAATAAAAGGAGTTAACAATATTATGAAAATAGCAATTGCATCAGACAAAGCCGGATTTTTGCTAAAGGAGGCCATTGTAGGATATTTGGGTGAAAATGGATATACCTATGAAGACTATGGAACTAAGGACATAGAAAAGCCATTTACATACTTTGAAATTGCATCAAAAGTGGCTCCACTTGTCGCTGATAAAGCTTACGACAGGGCGATTTTGATTTGCGGTACAGGTATGGGTGTAAGTATTGTATCAAATAAATTTAAAGATGTTTATGCCTCTTGTTGTGAGAGTGTTTATTCTGCAAAAATGTGCCGTATTATAAATGATGCCAATATTCTGTGCCTTGGTGGCTATATAATTGGCCCGGAGATGGGATTGCAGATGGTAGATGCATTTTTGAACGCTGAGTTTACACAAGGGCTGGAGAAATGGCGTCAAGACTTTTTGACTAACGCATCTCAAAAAGTACGTGAAATCGAAAATGAAATATATAAAGTATAAAATATAAGGAATGGGCATTAGTATGAAACAAATAGTAAAGTTAGGTGTAGTTTGTCTTGCACGCAAAAGTTTTGATTTTGCAGCTGCCGAGGATATGTATTGCGGTGTAATTAAAAAATTGCGCTTGGATACTGATATAGAATGGCATATTATTGAGTCAGCGGCTTATGAAGTGGAAGATGCAGTCAAAGCAGGTCACGCTTTTGCTGCGGCACAGGTTGACGGTATTGTAATTATTAACGGAACTTTTCATCTTGGACATCTTGTTTTGGAAATTAAGAAACGAGCGAATAAACCGATGCTTTTATGGGCATTTCCGGAGATGCCGTATGATGGAGGTAAGATCCGCCTAAACTCGATATGCGGAATCAATTTGAACGCTTCAAATTTAATAAAAAGTGGGTATTCTGATTTTACTTATACCGTTGGCATGGAAATTGACAATGATTGGGTTGATGCCATCAGAATGATTCGAGCATTGCATGATAGTCGCATAGGGATAATTGGATATCGTGCGCACGGATTTTTTAATGTTGGAGTTTCAGAACTTGCATTGTATGAAAAATTTGGAATACTTATAGATCATTACGAGCTTGCAGAGCTATGGGATATAAAGGAAGATGACGATGTAACGGCAGAGTATAGAGAGAAGCTCTTGGCAAAGTTTGATACCAGCGAATGTAATAAAGATCAAGTAGACAAAGTTGTGCGCATGTCGGCGAAATTGAGAAAATTTATGGAACATCATGGGCTTTCTGCTGTTGCGATAAGATGTTGGCATGAGTTCGGAGAAGGATATGGTATCTCACCGTGTGCATCAATGTCATTGGTTCAAGCAGATGGGTATATAGTCGCTTGTGAAGGTGATATTGATTGTACGATAACAATGATTTGCCACCAGGCAATCGGGGCAGAAACGCCATATATGGCAGACCTGTCACAGGTGGACTTTAAAGAGGATACTGCCCTTATGTGGCACTGCGGTGTTGCACCTTGTAATCTGGCAGACGATGCTTGCAAGTGTACATTGGATACATATATGGCTTTTGGACGTGGTGCTTCTGCAGGATTTGTTATGCGCTCCGGAGATGTTAGCATAGCTAGACTTGACAGCATTAATGGCAATTACAGGCTTTTGCTTGAGAGCGGCAAGGCCTTGCCTATGGAAAAAGTGCTCGCAGGAACTTACGCTAAAGTACGTTTTGATACCCCGATTGAAGAACTGTTAGATAAAATAGTTTACTCAGGAGCTGCCCATCATGTGTCTATGGTGTATGGAGATTATATCAAAGCGTTTGAGATTTTTGCGAGGTTTAAAAAGTTAGAAGTTATTTAGGTGTAAAATACATCTAATTAATGAGTAAAGCATCAATGATTTGTAACAAAAAAAGGAGTAAAATTATGAAAAAAGTATTTGCATGTATCTTAATTCTCGCACTATCTGCGGCAATGCTTACCGCATGTAATGGAGGACCGGGAGGAGGCGGTGATGCCATTTATGAGAGTGGTACCATTAGGCTTATTGTTCCTCTCGGCGTTGGCGGCACATCAGATCTTGTTGTTAGAAAGTATGCCGCTGTAGCAGGACGACTTTTCCCGGATTTTAACTTCATTGTAGTCAATATGACCGGTGGAGACGGTTTTGCCGGAGCAGATTATTTTGCAGATTCATCCCCGGATGCAGCTAATGTTTTCTACATCCATTATGGTGGAATCTATAGGCATGACATTGGGCGTGCTTACGGTACAGAAGATGTTGTTTGGGATCTTTACAACATCCAATCACTTGCAACGATTGATAACAGAACCTGGATAGTTTATGTTAATATCGGCACAACATTGGAAGATATTTTAGACTTAGCTCGCAACGGAACATTGAGAATGTCCGGCGGAAACCCATTATCCGATCCGCACTTGGCTTTTGGTTCACTAATGGTTGCAGAAGGTGGGAATGTGTTGGTTATTCCATATGATGGGGGAGCAATGCAACGCCAAGCACTTATAAATGACGAAGTTGATGTATGGATTGGCACAACGCAAGCTGGTATAGAAGAAACTTATGCCGGCATTATGATTCCGATTCTTGCGATTGCTGACGATACAGTGACATTTGCGGGTCCTGACGGCGATATCATTGTTCCTTCTGTGGTTGGAGGCAATCGTCATCCTGCACTTTCGCAAGACCATCCGGCATCGATTATACCGGCAGGCGGTCTTATATCAGTTCGCCGTGGCGCTCCTCAAGGGTGGATTGATCTGCAAATTGAGATTGCCAATGCAGTTATGTCTGACCCGGAATTTTATGGCTGGATGCATGAGAATATGCTCGAATTCCACTTTATATTCGGTGAAGATGCAGAGCGGTATGTAGCAGATGCATCAGCTCTTGCGATGGATGCTTTCCGGGCGTTGAGAGGATAGTTAAACACAGCTGTGTGACATGTGTTGGCATTAAGGGCTTTAATCCTTAATGCCAACACTAAAAATAATTTCGCAGTACAAAAAGTGAGGTTGCTAATTATGAAAATTAGAACTAACTTAGTTACAGGCATTGTAATGGGAATAATAAGTATTATATTTTTAATTATCATCCCACATCAAATCCGTGAGCCTGCTTTTGCTACAGGTGCACCCAGTCCGAGAATTATTCCAACAATAGTTTTTATAGGAATACTTTTATGTTCGATATTCTTAATTGTTCAAAGTTTGGTTTTTAAAAAAGACGATATATTTGTTTTTGAGATTAAGAGAGAATGGTCAGCAATAATTACAGTCGCAATGATTTGTGGTTATGCGTTTCTAATTACACAAGTTGGGTTTTTACCCGCAATGATAATTTTCTTCCCTTCAATACTTTTCTACATGGGCGAACGAAAGCCGTTTATATATATTTTTACTTTTGCATTAGGAATAGGGACATACTTTCTTTTTGCCAATGTATTTCATATACAACTGCCACTGGTTACATGGTTTGGAAGATAGGAGGATAGTTAATGAATCCGTTAGAATTTATTGGCCCTGCACTGGAAATTGTATTTTCAGCACAAAACTTACTGCTTATTTTCATAGGATTGCTGATTGGTGTTGTTGTGGGAACGATTCCGGGACTAACCGTAACAATGGGTGTTATACTTCTGCTTCCGTTTACTTACGGGCTTGATTCAGCCGCATCGGCAATAATTTTGCTTATGGCTGTTTATTGTGGTGGTGTGTATGGAGGCTCTATAAGTGCAATACTTCTTAATATGCCCGGTGGGGTTTCATCGATTGCTACTACATTTGATGGGTATCCACGAGCTCAGAAGGGTGAAGCTTACAAAGCCTTAAATGTGGCACTATTCTCCTCTGTGTTTGGCGGAATTTTTTCGTCGATAGTTCTTCTGCTCTTGACCTCGTTTATTGCTCAATTTGTAGGTCGTTTTGCTTCTCCTGAGTATTTTGCATTGGGCATTTTGGGTATAGCATTGGTAGCCGGAGTCAGTGGCAATAGTCTTCCTAAAGCAATTATAGGAGCGCTCATAGGTATATTCATAGCAAATATAGGGCTGGATGTTGTTACCGGAGTGCCTAGATTCACATTTGGCTCAAGGACTTTGCAACATGGAGTAAGCCTTCTGCCTACTATGGTAGCACTTATCGCACTAACACAAGTTGTACTAAAAACCCAAGACTTTGTTGTTAATAAAGGCGCACTGGGCAATATTGTGCACCTTGATAAAAAGGGAATGACACGCAAAGAAGCGAAGTCCATTATTCCGGCATGTATCCGTTCATCTGCACTTGCATCTTTCGTAGGTGCAATGCCGGGCGTGGGAGCTTGTGTTGCGCAGTTTTTGTGCTATAACGAAGTCCGGCGTGCATCTAAGCGACCTCAAGATTTTGGGAAGGGTAGCTTGGAGGGTATTGCAGCGGCAGAATCTTGTAGCAACTCTGTTGCGGGCTCAGCTTTAGTTCCGCTTCTTACTTTAGGTATTCCGGGTGACGGGGTTACTGCATTGCTGTTAGGTGCATTTGTTTTGCACGGTGTGCAGCCTGGACCTGCGATGTTTACTACTCACGGAGTTACGGCATATTCGATTATGATTGGTAAGTTAGTAACCGCAGTAATGCTGATACTTATCGGAATACTATTTACCAGAATAGTTTCCAAGATAGTCCGTGTTCGCTACAGTTATTTAGTGCCCGTTATTGTAACATTCTGTTTTGCAGGTGCTTTTGCATCTACAGGTCATATAAGGGAAATTACAATAGCTGCAGGCATTTTGATTTTCAGCTACTTCTTAAATGTGCTTAAAATTTCTGTAGTGCCCCTTATGTTGGGCATGATTTTGGCAGATATTATGGAGCGAAACTTTGTCACAAGTATGATGGCACATGACAATAATTTGCTGGTGTTTTTCCAGCGACCGATATCATTGGTAATACTGCTGTTAACTGTCGTCTTGACTTGGTCTCTTATACGTGTAAACAAAAAAGTAATGCGCATTGTTGAGGCAGAAACTAATGCAGAAGCAGAGGCTACTGCCGAAGCAGAAACTACTGCAGAAGAACAAAGCAATTCGCAGACCGAAGACATTGCAGAGGAAGCAAAAGATACAGACCCTAACTAAAAGGAGTGAAGATCATATGCGGGAAACTATTATAGAACGCATTAACAAGAGCAAGCTGATAGCAATAGTGCGTGGGATTGCAGATGAGGAGCAATGCCTGAGAGTCGCTGAAGCTATTTATAATGGGGGAATCGATCTGATAGAAGTCACCTTTAATCAAAGTGCACCGGAAAGCTTTTCAGACACAACAAATGCCGTACGGGCAATTAACAAACGATTTGGAGACCAACTTTACACAGGCGTTGGGACAGTTTTGACCACTGATTTGGTTTCTATCTCAGCAGATGCAGATGCAAAGTTTATTATTTCTCCGGACACTAATGTAGATGTTATCAAGAAAACCCGAAGTTTGGGATTGGTCTCTATTCCCGGTGCATTTACAGCAACAGAGATTGCAAAAGCAGCGGAGGCAGGGGCAGATTTTGTTAAGCTTTTTCCGGGCGGATTATTCGGTGGGGAGTATATAAAGGCCGTCAAAGCGCCTCTTAGTCATGTCAAAATACTGGCAGTTGGTGGAGTGAGTGCCGACAACATTCCGGAGCTTTTGGCATGTGGTTGCGATGGGTTTGGAATAGGCGGGAATCTAGTCAATAAGACATGGATAGATGCAGGGCAATATGACAAAATAACTGAAGTCGCCCGAAGTCTTCGCTTAGCAATCGAGTGATAATAAAATAGTTGCTATGTTTAAGGAGGATATTAAAATGCCTAAAGTTATAACTTTTGGAGAAATTATGATGCGCCTAAACCCTGAAGGGTACTTGCGAGTTGTGCAGGCTCAAAAATTTGAAGCCTCATACGCCGGTGCAGAAGCAAATGTTGCTGTTAGTCTTGCAAATTTTGGAATAGAATCTGCTTATGTCTCCAAAATTCCTGCTCATGAAGTAGGGCAGTCTGCGGTTAATGCAATTCGTCAGTTTGGGGTAGATACTTCATATGTTGTTCGAGGCGGTGACAGGTTAGGGATATACTTTGTGGAGAAAGGCGCATCACAACGAGCATCGACAGTCATATATGATAGGGCAGGTTCAGCAATAGCTCTGGCGTGCAGATCTGAATTTGATTGGAAAGAGATATTCGAAGGTTCTGATTGGTTTCATTTCACAGGAATTACACCGGCGCTTGGTGGCGAATTGCCTGATATTTGCTTAGATGCGTTAAAAGCTGCAAAGGATATGGGTATCAAAGTTAGCTGTGACCTTAATCATCGCAAAAAAATGTGGTCTAGTGAGAAGGCAGGGCAAGTCATGTCAACACTAATGCCTTATGTTGACTTATGTATTGCAAATGAAGAAGATGCCGCAGATGTATTTGGAATACATGCCGGCAATACAGATATAAGCGCAGGCGCACTTTCACACGATGCGTATATAAGCGTTGCCGAGAAATTAAAAGAGCGTTTTGGTTTTGAAAAGGTTGCTATAACCCTTCGCAGTAGCATTTCTGCAAATGATAACAAATGGGCGGGCATGCTTTATGACGGGCAAGACGTTTGGTTTTCACAGGAATACGATGTACATATTGTAGATCGTGTAGGTAGCGGAGATTCTTTTGGCGGAGCACTTATTTATTCTCTGCTCAACAATTACGAGCCCCAAAAGGCGATAGACTTTGCCGTTGCTGCTTCTTGCTTGAAGCATTCAATGGAGCATGACTTTAATTTGGTTTCGGTTGCTGAAGTTGCCTCGTTAGCAGCAGGTAATGCCTCGGGCAGAGTGCAAAGGTAGGCATTGATTTAATTCCATCACTTAAAGACAATAACCCCCTGTGACCATCTAGTCACAGGGGGTTATTGTACTTATTTCTTAATGTAAGCTATTTAAGAAAGAGGGGAGATTGTTACTATAGCTTACTAACCGCTTGTGGTTTTATTTCGGGTGGAATCGGGCATTTGTATGCGTTGCCACCCAGGCGATTGTTAAATTCTTCTTTCGCCGCTTGAATAATACTGTCATCTTCTAATGCATCTATTGCTGCTCCGGCTAACGCTTGTGCTGCATAAATGAAACCCTTGTGCGCAATGCCGCTTTTTCCGATAGCCACAGACTGCCATGTATGCGGAGGAGTCTTGAAGGTCCAGCAACTTGTCACTACTTGCCCTGTCGGGGCGATATAACTTACATCTCCTACATCTGTCGAACCGGGACTTACCGGCACTTCTCGATCGGGATAAAATGGTAGGACTTCTTCATAAATCGCCTTGTCTTGCATCTGTGTTAGGCAATTATTTATATCTTCCGGTGCTACATTTGTTAAGACTTGCAGAGGGGGTGGGCTTTCCATTGTTTTGTCCAGAGCTTCTGCAAACGCATAGTCTTGCTCGGTATAGGAAATTTTAGGAGCACTTAGCATGTTTTTATGCAAGAGACCGGATAAGACTTTATTCGGCACTATATCGGCACATGCCTTGATAAACTTGATTTCAACCTCTGTTTCCGTCGCTAGAGCCATTCCCCAAGCGATCTTGTTGATTCGCTGATAGATTTCTTCTATTTGGGTAATTCTCGGTGCTCGAATCAGATACAAGACTTCTGCTTTGGGTTGTACGACATTGGGAGAAAATCCGCCTGCATTTGTAATTGCGTAATGTATGCGAGCTTCTTGTATCACATGCTCACGCAAGAATTGAACACCGACATTCATAAGCTCCAGAGCATCTAGCGCACTGCGCCCGAGATGGGGGGTGGCAGCGGCATGGGCAGAACGCCCGGTAAATTCATAGCTTATTTGGTAATTAGCCAGGGTAGATACGTCAAACACGCCATTTATATTCATCGGATGCCAGCAAAAAGCTAGATCCAAGCCGTCAAACACACCTTCTCTTGCCATAAAAGCCTTGCCTGAGCCACCTTCTTCTCCGGGACAGCCAAAGAACTTAATTGTGCCGGATTTTCCTGTTTTTTCTAAATAATCTTTTACGGCGACCGCAGCTGCTAGTGCACCTGCACCCAGTAGATTGTGGCCACAGCCGTGCCCGTTTCCACCTTTTTCTATGGGACTTTTCTTTGCAATGCCTGCTTCTTGGCTGAGTTCTGCAAGGGCATCATATTCGCCCAGAAATCCAATCACCGGATATCCATTACCCCATGTGCCTACAAAAGCAGCGGGAATATCTCCGACATTTTGCTTGACTTCAAATCCAAACTGCTTAAGCGCTTCACAGAAACATTCTGCCGATTGAAATTCTTCAAAAGCTGTTTCCGCATAGTCCCAGACCTTATCACTCAGTGTACAAAAGATATCACTGTTTTGTTCTATAAATTCATATGCTTGTTTTTTATTCATAGTTATGAACATTCCTTTCTCTAAGTTGAGTCACAGAATAATTATTCGCAAATCAACTCGCAGCCTTCCTTACTCATGTTAAGTATCTCTCGCTAGGTTAGATTCTTTCAGGCTTAGCTTGACTCTCCTTCTTTGATGCGATCTCTTGCACGTTTTGTAATAAACATAACAATAAATAGTGCAAGCAAGAGAGCGGCTTTAAATAGTGCCGAGATCACAAGTCCCAGATCAATCATCATACCTACAGCAATCGGCAGAATAATAAATGCGACCACTCCGGATACTGCAAATCCAATAGATAAGTCATTTAATACAGGAGATTCAAATTCAGGATCTGAGATCTTTAGGAGCATCATACCTGTTATAAATACACCTGTAGATACACCCCAGAGTGCAGCTGCACGTTCTACATGGTAGTCGTCTTTGAACAGTCTTTTGCATAGGAAAATGACTGCAAAATACGAAATCACAAATCCTAAGATGATCATAACGACGAGAGGGAGAGCGTATTGCATTACCATTTGAATCGGCATACTTGCAATTGCTGCGATAATCGCATAATCGGTGAGTGTACCACTGACACGGCTCTTTGTCTTGCTGTCGATAAGACTTGTAAGCCCAAGTTTGTTAATAAGATAATTTATGCCAAACATCGCTAAGAGCGCATAAGTCCAGACCGGAATCTGTGTAATGAGCGGAATTTGATTTGCTCGTACAAATCCCATAACAAGGTAGGCAACACCGCAAGCAAGCAGTACAACTGCGAGATGGAATGTAATAGACTCGATGGATGAATTCATCGTAGTTTCAGAACCTGTGCTTTTTTGTAGAGCCGGGTCTCTTTGGATTCCTTTTAGCATGTCGGCTGGAATTTCGCTAGGCTTCTTTAGCAGTGCTGTTTGTCCTCGGCGTGCTTGAATATTGATATACACAACACCGAGGAGTGTACCACCGATAAGTCCGGCTGTTGCAGTGGCAACAGTGATTCCTTGGGAAATTTCCCAGAAGGGCTGACCCATCGCTTCTAACATACTACCAATGACTCCGGCAGTTCCGTGTCCACCCGAAAATCCGAGGGAAAGTTCGTAACCGAAAACAGGGTATAGATCATACATGCCTGAAAAAATCCAATTTAGGCCAATCCCGGCAAGTGCCATAGCATATGCGCTGATAAGCACGATGCAGAACATTAGTATGATGTTTTTGCTGCTTTTTCCGGAGCTTTTTTTGTTTCCTGTCTTCTTCAGTCCCATCTTCAATCCCAGCGGAACACTTGCGACGACGGGTACAATCAGTACACCGGGCAATGCGCTCCAAGTAGTGATCCACTCACTGGGAAATGGGATACCACCGCCCTGCCAAACAATTGGTCCAGCCAAAAGTGCCAAAAAGCCACCAATGACTGATGCCGGTAGAAATACCTTTTGGAAAAAAGGAACCACCGCCCGTAAAAACGTACCAATCAGCAGAAACACGCTGAGTGCAATAAAAGATTGCAACAATTGGGTTAACATAGCACCTGACATAACACTTCCTCCATTTTAATAAGTTGCGTTGAAATGAATGATTTTCCTGCTCTAGAATCCACAAATGAGTAAGCTTCGTCTGTCTTTGTATTTTTATTATATTTGAAGTTACTTTCAGTGCATATTATCAGTTTGCTAATAGGGATATTCGACTTTCCATATGTTGATTTTTACTCAAAATGTGATATACTTTTTTGTATAATGCCGATTGGAAATGTTTACTTCTGACGACCTTTAATTTATGACGATGGCTAGAGAAAGGTGCGTGGTTTTATGACTTTAAATCAGGTGCAAAATGTAGTAGACGTGGCAAAATTCGACTCAATTTCCAAGGCGGCACGCATTTTGGAGTTACCGCAGTCCCATTTGAGCAGCTCGATTAGTTCTTTGGAAGAAGAACTGGGGGTCAAGCTGTTCCAACGTAGCAAAGATGGCATTATTCTTACAGAAAGCGGGGAATCTTTTCTTTTCCATGCTCAGAACATTCTGGAAAATTATCATGCGCTCTTAGAGCTAAAAGATAATGAAAGGGTCGAACGCTTTTCCGTTGCTGCTCCCCCGATGTCCTTTTGTACAGAAGCATTTGCAGGCTTGTGCAAGCTCTATGAGACGTCTGAAAGCTTGCGCTTTTCTATGCAGAGTCATATCAATGAGCGAGCAATGCCACTGTTGCAGACAGGGGATCTAGACCTTGCGATTATGCTTGTTCCGGATTCGAAGCGATATCAGATATATGAGCTTTGCCAGCAAAAAAAGATAAAGCTTGACTTCATTGGAGCTTTACCTGTCAATGTTTATGTACGTCAGGGGCATCCGCTTTTAAAGCACTGTGACCCTGAAGATAAAGCAGCGAGCTTTCCTTTTTCGGATCTAAGCCACTACCCTTGCGTAGACTATACAGAAGCACAACATGGCTTCACTTTGCGTTCCACTGCGCTTGGGGCATTTCATGCGCAGTCTATAGGAAACTCTGAACATGTAATTTTGCTTTCAGAGCGCACACAGAAGGATTGTGTAGTCTTGAGCACCAATGCGTATTCCATAGGAGTAGCCCGTTCTAAATCTCAGGAACATCCGGAGTTAGTAAATATTCCTCTGCCGGACTGCTTTTTTGACCTTTACTTTGCGACATCTCTTTCTAAGCCCAGCAATCGGCTCGTAAGGGAGTATCGCACACTCCTTATCGAAGTGCTTTCTAAGAGTCCTGAGTTTTTAAGATACACTTTGACCAGTAACGAGGCGCATAATGCAGAAAATTTAGGGAAAATTTAGACTTGTATTTTGTGATCGTTTTATGGTATAGTAGCATGGTAATATGGTAGCGTGATAAAGTAAATTTTGATTCAGGAGTAATGTAATGAAAAAGTTTAGAACAATTTTAGCAGTGTTGCTTATCGCCGTAATGGGCATAGTGGCACTAAGTGCTTGCGGTCAAGACGGCACCACCACCCCACAAGCACCCCCCACACAAGCCCCACCTGCAACCGGCACACAAGATACCCCCGCAGATTCCGCAGATGAAGGACGTGAGTTCACCATCGGAATACTATCAGGCGCACAAATCCCCGCTTTCGATCTTGGCGCACCGGGATTTGAAAACCGCTTGAGAGAACTTATGGAAGCGCAAGGAATGCAAGTAAGCTTCATATACCAAAATGCAGGCGGAGACCCAGCCATGTCTACAACAATCGCCAATACTTTCGCTGCTCAACAGGTAGACCTTATATTCTCTCTCGGAACAGGAGCATCGCAACAAGCATTGCCGGTGGCGACTAACGCAGAGATACCCCTGGTATTCGGCATAATCACCGACCCTGTCGGTGCAGGAATTGTCTCAGAGATATCCACAGGCTCATCAAGCGCACTGCCTATGGAAACTCAGATAGACTTGCTTGAAGAACTATTAGAAAGCGACCTAAATGCCGAAAACCGTGTAGCATTCCTATTTACAACAGACGAAGATAACTCGGTTGCTTCTCTCGGCAGACTGCAAGCAGTAGCACCTGAAGACACGATCGTACCTTTCGGAATACCTGCAAACGGCATGGATCACCTTCTGCAAATATTTATAAACATCGCAGCCGACCCCACTATCCGTGCTATTTATATACCTCAAGACAATCAAATCACAGGTCAAATACAAATGGTGCAGAACTTAAATAGGCAGCAAGACCCCGCCCGCCGTCTGCCCGTTGTAGTGGCTGACTTACCTATCGTTGAAGGCGGAGCTGTTGCATCTTTATCAGTTGACTTTGCAGCAAATGGCGCTGCTGCTGCGGATCTCGCATTTGATATTTTGGTAAATGGAACATGGCCTCAGACCTTCTATTCTCCCACTGCTGCATCACTGTCACTGTACATCAATGCAACAGAAGCGGAAGCTATAGGATTTACAATTCCAAGCACTTTGGTTAATCGAGCCAACAGGACTCTGTAAATATAATTTATAATGAATTAGTGGTTTGTAAAATCTTTACAAACCACTAACGCATCTTATTTTGACATAGGCATTTTAAAAATATATTTGAAAAAAGAGAGCAACAATGACATTTGACGTATTTCTGACCAGTATGTATGGCAGCTTGGGGCAAGGATTTCTTCATGCACCTGCTGCTATAGGTGTGTTCATGTCTCTGCGCATAATGAAAAGACCGGACTTGACAGTTGAAGGCTCGTTTGCCTTTGGTGCAGCGATTGCCATGACCATGCTGCATCACGGTGCACACTTTATGACAGCGCTCCTTATAGCACCTTTAGGCGGTGCTTTAGCAGGCTTAGCCACTGCGCTGATTCATACTAAGTTAAAGGTTGACGGAATTATCTCAGGCTTACTTGTAACATTAGCGCTATTTTCGGTCAACCTTCTTGTGATGGGGCGCAACAATATTTCTGCGCCTGCTTATCGGTTTATATTTACCCCGGTAAGAGATTGGTTAGTGGAGCTTGGCGCACCGTCTTTTAATGCGCTGTTGTGGTCATATATAATCATAGGGCTATTGATTCTTATTGTGATTATTGTGATCTTATACTTTGTGTTTAGCACTTCGTTCGGACTTTCAATACGTGCAACCGGCGATAATGAGCGCATGGCTTGCTCTAACGGAGTAAATACCGACAGTCGCAAAATTTCTTCACTTGTTATATCAAATGCTATCATCGGAATCTCAGGTGCACTGGTTTCGCAGCAGCAAAACAGTGCTGAGGTCAACATGGGGTCGGGCATTCTAATAGTAGGGCTTGCTTCACTTGTTATAAGCGAGGTTATCACACCCAAAAATGCAAGTATATTAACGCGATTATTAATTATCGTGCTTGGCACATTTATCTACTTCGGCATCATCTCTATGATAATAGCTTCCGGACTGCTTCACCCCAACTGGACACGCTTGCTCACAGCTTTGCTCGCACTCACTGCGCTGTGCATTCCGAAACTACGCCAGCTACTGACTAGCAGGCAAATAGAGGTGACCAAATGATAGTGCTTGAAAATATATCACAAATATTTGATAATGGAATCGAAAGAAATCAGGTCTTAAATTCTCTGAGCCTAACAATTCCCGAAGGGCAATTTGTCACCGTAATTGGTGGCAACGGTGCGGGCAAGAGTACGCTTTTTAATATTATAAACGGCAATATAATTCCCACATCGGGCTCAATATTCTTCGATGGCAAAGATATCAGGAAAAAAAGCCACAATGCCCGTGCAGCGCTCATTGCTCGTGTTTATCAAGACCCGAATTTCGGACTCTGCCCCGATCTGACAATAGCGGAAAACATGGCACTAGCTAATTCTCGTGGCAAATGGCGGGGGCTTCAATGGGCTATACGCAAGAGAGACCTTGCATTTTTTAAAGAAAGATTAGCAGAGTTTGACTTGGGGCTTGAAAATATGCTTCGTAAAAAATCATCGCTTCTATCAGGTGGTCAGCGCCAGGTAGTGACACTGCTTATGGCGACATTGCAGAAACCAAGGCTACTACTGCTCGATGAACACACGGCAGCATTAGATCCGAAAATCGCAAAGCAAGTCATGACTATAACAAAGAAGTTGGTTGAGGAGCAGAAGATAACAACCATCATGATTTCACATAACATGAGCGATGCGATTGCATATGGTGACAGACTCATTATGCTCAACGCAGGCAGAATTGATATGGATGTCTCAGGTAGTGAAAAATCGGCTCTTACCCCGGCTCAACTTGTAACTCTATTTGAGGCCTAGAAAGGGCAAAAAACACAAACCGGCTGAAGGGATGTTTAAATCACAAAGCTAAATTCAACTCCGGTTTTGGTGTTGCGAACAAAGCATGTTCCGCCGTGAAGATCTATGATGCTCTTGGCGATGGCTAACCCTAATCCGGCTCCTGTGCCCGTGCGGGCGTTATCTGCCTGGTAAAATGATTCCCAAATCTCTGACAGCTCTCTGCGTGACAGCGGATTGCTGTCATTTTCTATTGAGAAGACGGCTTTGTCTTGATTATTGGAGTAAATCTTGATATGCACATTACCACCGTGGGGTGTGTACTTTATGGCATTAGTGGCAAAATTGGAAATGACTTGACCGATACGTGCTTCGTCTGCCGTGATGATATATTTGTCGTCGCCGGCATGTGCCTCGTCTGCTTTGGTGAAAGACTTGCCACCCCACTCATATGAGAGCTTAAGTTCTTTTTCGCTCATAGCCATTTCGTGTTTATCAAAAATCGATAGAGTGAGCTTCGGGAGTGAAAAATCATCTCTTGCAAGCTTTACTTTGCCTGCTTCAAGTCGGGAAAGGTCGAGCATTTCGAGCACCATAGAATCCATGCGCTCGGACTCTGAGAGGATTACATCGAGATACTGTTCACGCTTTTCCTCTGCGATGCGCTCTTTAAGTCCCTCGGAATAGCTGTGAATTATGGCAAGCGGCGTTTTTAGTTCATGGGCGATGTTAGAGGTCATCTGCCTGCGGTTTTGCTCGGCTTCTTGTGCGTAGTCAAGTGCAGTGTTCAGTCGGGTGATCTCATTGGCATTTGCCCACAATTTACCTGTCGTTTCTTGATAATGCTGGATAAGCTCAGTAGGCTCAGCCCATGTCGGTTCATCACAGTTTAAATGACTGTATCGATTGCGCCCCTCAGAAAATATAATAAATGCTTTGTTTACTTCTTCGAGGGGCTCAGTTAAATTGCGATGTATGATCTTCCGTATTATTAAAACTCCGATTGCTAAGATTATAAGTGTAGCGATATAGACATACCGAAGCTCACTTATTGCATGGAGCAGAGGACGGCTGGAGACTGCTGTAAGCAAGAGTATATCCGTTTCGGGTATAGGAAGTCCTGCTTCAAAATCGTAATCTGCCCAATCTGCAAATGAGCGTGCACTAACAGAAAGGATTTCCCTTAGGTTATTAGTTCTAGGTAAGTGGGGAGATATGTGACCACCCCAATAAGATAGGCGCTCATTGCGCCAGTAATCTTGCAAGACGACTTGATTGAGAAAATCAAGCAAATCATCATATACTGCACCCTGATGCCTTATTGGTCCGCCGGGGCTATTATCACTAAGGAAAGCAGCGTATGAGGAAATAAAAATTGTAACCAAGTCGCCATCATGCTCTGCGGTGTAGTCAAATAAGACATCCCACTCAAGCCAGCCGTCGCTGACAAGCTGGTTGATATTGAGTGCACGACGGTCCCTTAAGAGTCTTCCATGTGTGTTCTGGGCAACGAAGAAATCAGTTTCTGTAATATAGCTAAACTTAATCGGCTTAAATTCACCACCTTCAAAATATCCTGTTATTTGAAGATGGGCGGGTCTGGCAGGGCGCCAATCGCCACCCCACCATTGTCTGATATGCTCAGATGCGGCATTTTCACCTAAGACGAGGTAGATATTCTGTCTGGAAATGTCGCTACTGCCAAACCAGGCTTCTTCGCTGTAGTACCATAAGAGGATAAGATCACTGCTTTGGCGAAGAATGTTGCCATCTCGGTCATAAAAAATAACAGCAGTGTGAAAAAAAGTAGGAGAGTCAAAGTCATCCCTCAGCACACTTGGGCGTGACCGTCCGTGAGAGTTTAGTCTTGTTCCTCGCCACCAAGATTGCCTGTTGGCGGAAGAGACGGCTCTGAGTATCTGCTGGTCCAAAATTTCTTTAAGTTCCGCTTCGTCCTGTCTATGAATTGCGGGCACTATAATCTGTTCATATTGCAGAGCACCTGCGATATGAGACGAAAATTGTTGGTGGTGAATGCGAAATGCACTGTGAGTATATTCAGCAACAGCAAGAGTTATGGCAAGCGAAAAAATCATCCAAAGCGCAAGAGCAAAAACGCATAGGCGTATAGTCAGAGCATCTATTGAGCGTGGGATTTTAGTTTTTATCGCTGATTTTTCCATCTCAGTCCTCCAGCTTGTATCCGGCTTTTATTACTGTTTTTATACAGTCGGCGTGGTCTCCGAGCTTTTCTCTTAAGCGCTTTATATGAGTGTCCACCGCACGGGATTCTCCGTCGTAATCATAGCCCCAACATTTTACAAGAAGTTGTTCACGGCTCATGATTACATTTTTGTTCCGCATCAGGCATAGCAGGAGTGAATATTCCTTAGGGGTCATAGAGATTTCCTTTTTGCCCACATATACAATGTGAGACAGAAGATCAAGCGTTATTTCGCCTGCTGAAAGTGTGTTGCCGACAAGGATATTTCCTCGATGGCGCTTGATTAAGGCAATGATTTTGGCATGAAGAACAGACATGGTAAATGGCTTTGTAACATAGTCGTCTGCGCCGAGTTCATAGCCATATAACTTATCATCCTCATCGGATAACGCCGTGAGAAACACGATAGGAACATCGCTTCTCCGGCGAAGTGCACGGCATACGGAGAAGCCGTCAAGTTCCGGCATCATAATGTCAAGAAGTACGGCATCGAAGTCGTGTTCTTCAATAAGTTCGAGTGCTTCGGCTCCGTTTGATGCTGTAATCGGAGTGTCATTTTTGCTGTGAAAATAGTCGCTGAGCACTTCACGAAGCTTGGCTTCATCTTCGACTATCAGTATCTTGTAGCCCATATAAATAATCGCTCCTTTTGAAATATCGTAAATTCAGCCCTCGTAGGGGCGACCGTCCTCGGTCGCCCGCAAACGTCTGAAATAGCAACCTTTTTAACAAAACACCCGCCGCCTGCGGGCGGCACCCTCTTTACTAAAGAGGGTAAAAAACACAAACCGGCTGGAGGGATGTTTAAATAACAAAGCTGAATTCGACACCGGTTTTGGTGTTTCGAACATGACATGTTCCGCCGTGCAGTTCGATTATGCTCTTTGCGATTGCAAGCCCCAGACCTGCTCCTGTGCCTGTGCGGGCGTTATCCGCCTGGTAAAGTGATTCCCAAATCTCTGACAGTTCTCTGCGTGACAGTGGCTTGCTGTCATTGTCTATTGAGAAGACGGTCTTACCTCGATTATTAGTATAAATCTTGACATGTATATTGCCACCGTGGGGTGTGTATTTGATGGCATTGGTGGCAAAATTGGAAATTACTTGACCGATGCGAGCTTCATCAGCCGTGATGATATATTTGTCGTCCCACTCGTATGAGAGCGTAAGCTCTTTTTCGCTAATAGCCATTTCATATTTATCAAAAATCGACCGGGCGAGTTCCGCCAAAGAAAATTCTTCTGTTGCGAGCTTAACTTTGCCTGCTTCAAGCCGGGAAAGGTCGAGCATTTCGAGCACCATAGAGTCCATGCGCTCGGACTCTGAGAGGATTACATCCAGGTACTGCTCACGCTTTTCTTCGGCGATGCGTTCTTTCAGTCCTTCGGAATAGCTATGAATGATGGCAAGCGGTGTCTTTAGCTCATGGGCTATATTAGAGGTCATCTGTCTACGGTTCTGCTCGGCTTCTTGTGCGTAATTAAGTGCCGTGCCTAGGCGAGTTAACTCACGCTTATTTAATTTAAGCTCATCTCTTGTGTGATTGTAGTGCTCAAGAAGCTCAGAAGGTTCACGCCACCTGAGTGGCTTATCGCCGGGGCTTGTGATATACACCCAACCGTTTGAAATTCCAAAGTTTACAATCTCAAGCGGAGTAGTTAAGTTGCGCTTAATCACCCGAATCAGTACAACGGCAAGCAATGTGGTTATAAGCAGTGTCCATATATAAAACGATGCAAGCTCAGATATTGTGTGGCGTAGGGGGTTGCCATGAATCGCAGTGAGCATTATGAAGTCCGGCTCTAGTAATTCGTCGGAATAAGGGTCATGATCTGTGAAATCTAAGAAAGGCAGTGCACGGGCAACTACGATGTTGCTTAGCCTGCGGTCGCCATCATCCAAAGGATTGAATATGTTTAGACGAAATCTGTCATACCTTGTTTCGAGTAGAAATGACCGTAGATTAACATATCTATTTGAGCCTGCGATAATGGGCTGATCTGCATGGTGCATATTAAAGCTAATCCAAGGCCAAATTCCGTAGACAGTGACCAGATAATCTGCATGGCTCACATTTTCCGGCGCCTCAGTGTTATCAAGCATGGTCTGCCACTGCACATATCCTGCATTATCAAGAGCGCTGATTGAAGGCATAAAGAAATTGACAAACTCATATTCTCCTGACTCGTTAAATCCCGTCACAATCTCCATATATTCTGCAAAGCTGCCACCGCTACGTGCGTTTTCCCATACAGTGTCAACCAGATCATTGCGAGCATCGTTGGAAAAATAGCAGATCTTAACAGGGTGTATGTAGGACTCCTGCAAGGCCCCATGCATGAATCCTGTCACACGTATAGCAGCAACATTGGATATAAAGCTTCTGTCACCTATGAAGAACAAGGGGAGAGACGCCCCTGACATACGTTCAGCCATGCCAAGGTCAAATGATATGGGAGAGGTCTGTGCTTGCGCCTCCCCATCTGTATCATAAAGAGTTACCCATACATCTTGCGGTATGGGCTGAAATGTAAGAGATTCACCGTCTACCATTATTATGTTGCCGTCCGTGTCTGTAAATACGATGGATGTCTGAAAATTATATGCAAAGCCGGTCAAAATGCTGCCGGACATTGGACGGCTCGACTCAGAGCGGTCAGGCGCAAAGAGTGAAAATCTATGGGAAATTCGGTTGTGGGGTATAGCAGGACCGCCGTACCTTCCCCATTGCCAACGAACCTGGAGGTCATTTATCGTTTGATGCATTAAGGCGTATATAGCACCGGGGGGACTGGATTTGATTTCCGCAATGGCGGTCTCGTCGTCATATATATCACGCAAGCGTTGTGAGACACTATGTGAAAACTCCATTTGCTGATACAAGAAAGAACTGTAAAATAGCTGCGCAGCAACAATAGTCGCACTATATACCGTTATGACCCATAGTATAAATGCAAAGATAAGAATTTGTGCGGTTATGACTCTTATTGAGCGTGGGCGTTTAAGTTTTTTCGCATCTTTTTTCATGCTTTTCTCCATTTTTGTATGGATTTTATCATTTTAAGGGGTATTATACAGGGGAGTTTTGTATTTTCTGTGTCAATTTCAAAAGTTGTGAGATATAGCACGGTGCTTAAGCTGAGAGGGGTCACAATCGACCCCTCTCAGCTTAAGCAGATAGAAGTTCGCGCCGTCAGGCTAATATAACCCCGCCATTGTCGGTCCATAATTCTGTCAGTTCTAAAACTATATCGCCCGGAAGATCACTTGCGGTCGATGCGACATATGACCAGTCTATCCAAGACCCACCATAAATCCATGCGTGAAATCCAAGGTCTCTGAGAATAGTCAGCGGGTATGTGGCTCTGTTTCCACTTTGGCAATATACTATGACATTTCTATCGCCTATAAAGCTAAATATCTCTCTAAGCTCAGGTTCAGGCAACCTTCGTCCATCATCATCGGTAAGCCATAACCACTCGACATGGACAGCACCTTTTATTCTGCCTGTTCCAAATGCACGCACAGACGATGCCGTACGCTCTCCGTTAAATTCGCTTTCTGTACGGACATCTATAATGACCCATTCGTCTGGATTTAGTGCGGCGTTTATAACCTCATCTATTGTGACATTTTCTACCGCCAAAGACGGCAATTCCGGTACTTCCGGGGGCTGGATTTCAGGCACATCCACATCAGGTGCTTCTTCTGATATCTGCTGTGAGTCTGTCTCATCATAATTTTCATATGTGGGTAAATCGGATGTGCTTCTTGCACAACCTGCAAAAAATACCGCTACTATAATCAGTGTAAAGAATATCGAAAACTTTTTTCTCATAGCTAGAGATCTCCTTGTAGATTACAAAACATATTATGGATTTAGGCGTGAGCTGCGAGGTTTATCAATAACCTCACAGCCCATAAATGGCACGAGCACATCAGGAACTTTGACAGTGCCGTCAGCTTGCTGATATGTCTCTATGATAGCAAGCCACACACGAGGGGTAGCGATTGCTGAGCCATTCATGGTGTAGGCAAATTTATTCTTACCATTTTTATCAATATATCTGATACCTGACCTTCTTGATTGATAGTCTGAGAAGTGACCAACTGATGAGACCTCAAGCCATTTTTTTATGCCGGGTGAATAGACTTCTATATCGTAACAACGAGCGTATTTATTGCCCATCTCCGCCGTGCAAAGGTCAACGACTCTGTATTGCAGATTGAGATCCTTAATTATTCTAAGGCAATCTTCAAGCATGCCCGAAAGCTCAGCATCGACAGTTTCAGGCTCTACGATTTTGAAAAGCTCGACTTTGTGGAATTCGTGGAGTCTCTGGAGTCCTCTGGTATCTCGCCCGGATGCTCCGGTTTCACGCCGGAATGACAGTGAATATCCCATAGCGCATTCCGGGAGCATATCCGCTGTAAAGGTAGTTTCAGCATATGCCGCTGTGAGCGGAACTTCCGCAGTTGGGATTAGCCAAAGGTCGTCTGAATGGCACTTGTACTGCTGATCATAAAATTCAGGGAGATGACCTGTAAATGTCAGTGCTGCTGAATTTACGAGATGGGGCGGAAGGAGTTCGGTATAATTGTCTTCATTTAACATGAAGCTGTAGTTAACCAAGGAGCGCAGGAGTTTAGCGCCTTTGCCTTTAAACATGCTAAATCCATGACCGGATACTTTGCTCGATGCTGAAGAATCCCAAATATCAAGATTGTCGGCGATTTCCCAGTGGGGTAGAGGGTTTTTTACCTTGCAGGTATAATGCTCTGTAGACTTATCTATGATGACATTATGACTTTCACTGTCGCCTATAGGGGCACTTGAGTCGGGCAGATTCGGAACATTTAACAAGTGGCTTTGAGTGTGCATTTCGAGAGCTTTGAGGTCTTTTTCGGAATTTGTTATTTGCTTTCTCAATCTGCGTTTTTCTTCGGAGCTGACTTTGTCATCTCGATTAATTTCGTTTCGCTTTTTGTTTAGCTCATCAATGCGGGTTTTCTGCCTGCGAACTTCAAGCATGAGCTTTTCGATAGCATCAATAAATTCAATGTCATAGCCTTTTTTGGATAGTTCGGCTTTGACATGCTTTTTGTTGGTAAGAATAAGTTTACTATCTATCATGGGTTGCTCCTGTAACTCCCTCGGAGATGGTGCGAAGTGCATAGATAATCAGATCTTCGTCATAAGGCATAAGAGTGCGGACGGAGATAAGGGCTGTGCCGTCTTGTATTCTTATAATTGTAGGGAACTTGCTAAATCTGAGCTTATGCTCAAGCTCGCTTAAGGATATATCTCTTGGCTTAAGGGCTACTGCCCAGCCGTGGAGCGGTACATTCGGTAGTGCGCCACCGCCTGTCTCGTCTATGACTTCACAGATTCCGATATCCCAATCTTTAAGGTGAAGCTTGATGTCGTTAGACAGGGTTTCTGCTCGCTTTTTGAGGTCTTCATTTTTGGCAAAGAGCATTGAAAGTACAGGTATATTCCGGGCGGCTTCTTCAGGATATCTGTATAATCTGAGTGCAGACTCAAGAACTGATAGAGTTAATTTGTCAGGTCTTAAGGCTCTTGTCAGAGGGTGCTTCTTCATTGCTGTGATTAAGTCGGCACGCCCTGCGATTATACCTGCTTGAGTCGCACCTAAGAGTTTGTCGCCTGAGAAACATACGATATCTGCACCGGCTTTTAGCCCGCTCATTACAGTTTCGCCCGCAATGAAGCCGTATCGCTCAGGCTCAATCATAAATCCTGAGCCAAGGTCATATACTACAGGAAGTCCGACTGACTTGCCGTAATCTGCAAGCTCTGAGACCGACACAGATTCCGTAAATCCGATTACTTCGTAGTTGCTGGTATGAACTTTTAATAAAACTTCTGCGCCTTTATTCTCGACAGCATCAATATAGTCGCTAAGCTTAGTCTTGTTAGTTGAGCCAATTTCGATTAACTCTGCTCCGCTTTGTACAATGACCTCAGGAATGCGGAAAGAGCCGCCTATTTCTACGAGTTCGCCACGAGAGATGGCGACTTTCTTGCCTTTGGCTAGGCTTCCTAAGATTAAAACCATAGCGGCAGCGTTGTTGTTTGCAATCATTGCGGACTCGGCATTGGTAATTTCGCAGATTAAATCTTCGACATGAGAATATCTGCTTCCACGCTTGCCGGACTTCAAATCATATTCCAGGTTGCAATATCCTGAGCAAGCTTCTAATGCTTGTGAAATCATATCATTACCAAGTGGCGCACGTCCTAAATTAGTGTGCAGGACAACGCCTGTGGCATTTATGACACGCTTTAGGTTAGTGTGTTCGTCGGCTATTTGGGAGTAGATTAAATCTGTACAATCTTCAAGGCTTATGGGAGATGTAATTTTGCCTGATAATATGCCTTGCCTTTGCTTGTCTAAGACTTCATCGGCAGTGCGCTTTACACGTTCTGTGCTATATCTCGAAAACATAGGTTGCTCTAAGAGACTATTCATATTAGGAAGCTTACTTAGCAGATCATTCATACAGATGTTACCCTTTCTGAGTTCTGCGTGTATTTGTAATAATTTTCTTGCCCAATCTGAGCGATGAGTTATTTTAGCACGCATGGGCTTAAAACTCAAATAAACATTTCAAATATGGCAGTCCGGCAGTTTTATGTTGTAATGAAACAGCGTGTTTGATATAATGACTTCCACGTGTGCGGGCATGACTCGAATGTGATACTTTGGATAGATATGCACGGGAAGGGAGATATAGCTATGAACAAAAAATTGCCACGACTACTTAGACCCAATGTAAGACTATATGTGATACTACTTGTAGTATTTGCCCTGACGACGTTTTTTCTCGGGGGAGATAACCATCGCATACTTGCAGGTGCACAGATTTTGGCAGTTATTGCTCTGGCGATTTACTCACGTATAGCCTCCGGCAAAAGAACGGAAAAGCTGCTTAATTATCTCGAATCCATATCCGACAGTATGGATCTGACGGTTAGAGAGACTCCATTGCCTGTGCTTATATATAATACAGAGACAGGTGAAATATTGTGGTCAAACGACCGCTTCATAGCGATATCTGACCTTAAAGAGCCGTTTTTTGAGTTAAATATAACAGATATCGTTCCTGATTTTACTTGGGATTGGCTCTTAGGCGGCAAAAGCGAGTGCCAAGAGCCGGTTGCGATAGGGGACAAGCTTTATTGGATATATGGTACTCTTGTACGTTCGGAGCGAGATTATGTTGCGATGACTTACTGGGTGGATGTCACCGAGTATAATCGGGTGGCAGAAGAATATCTTGATTCACGCCCGGTTCTTACAATCATAATGCTTGATAACTATGATGAGCTTGTCAAGGGAATGCGAGACAAGGAAAAATCCAATCTTCTTTCTGATATAGATGATAAGATAAATACCTGGATCGGGGATTTCGGCGGATATTTATGTAGATATGAAAGAGATAAGTATTTCTTCCTGTTTGAAGAAAGGCATTTGGAAAGTTTCGCCAAGGGTAAATTTTCTATTTTAGAAGATGTACATTCTAATATCGGAGCTGACGGCATACATGCAACGCTCAGTATAGGATTGGGCAAGGATGGGGATTCGCCTGTAGAGAATTATCGCTTTGCTTCTCTGGCGATAGAGATGGCGCTCAGCCGAGGCGGAGATCAGGCGGTTATCAGAAATAGATATGGGTTTGAATTTTATGGTGGGCACACGCCGAAGCTTGAAAAGCGAACAAAGGTAAAGTCAAGAGTGCTGGCAAGTGCATTCGGAGAGCTTCTTGGCGATGCTTCAAAGGTGTTTGTAATGGGGCACAAGGCGGGAGATTTCGACTCTGTGGGAGCGGCGGTTGGTATCTGCTGTTTGGCAAGGGCGAAGAAAAAGCCGGTTCACATTGTTATTGATATACCGACCAATAATGCTCAAGATGCGATTGCGCTTGTATCCGAGCTTCCGGAATATGAAGGTGTCTTCATAACTGAACAAGAGGCGCTCTTAGAAGCTGACAGCAAGACACTTCTTGTTGTGGTAGATACAAGCAGACCTGATACTGTAGAGTCCGAGCCACTACTGATGTCCTGCACTCGTGTTGCGGTTATCGATCATCACCGCAGAGCTGCAAGTTATATAGAAAATGCGGTGCTTAATTTCCATGAGCCACACGCATCATCAGCATCTGAGCTTGTAACGGAGATCATACAATATCTTCTTAATCCTGAGGATATTCTAAGAGTGGAAGCGGAACTGTTGCTTGCGGGTATTGTGCTCGACACGAAGGGATTTGCGATAAACACAGGAAGTGGTACATTTGATGCGGCATCGTACTTGCAAAGAGCCGGAGCAGATGCGACAATGGTAAAAAGATTGCTTCAATCAGATATAGAGGTCGCAACTGCGCGATATGCACTTATACATGAAGCAGCGATATACAAAGATGGTATTGCAATTGCCTCTTGCGATGACGATAGAGACAGAATCAGTATAGCTCAAGCCTCTGATGAGCTGCTTAATGTAAGAGGTGTGCATACATCTTTTGTAGTTGCCAGAGACGGTCCTGTGGTATATGCTTCGGGGCGCAGTATCGGTAGAGTAAATGTACAGCTTATTCTTGAAAAGCTTGGCGGAGGCGGAAGTCAGTCTACAGCAGGGCTTCAAGCGAAAAATACAACGGTGGAGAAAGTCGTAAGAGATCTTAAGCATGCGATAGACGACTACTTGAGCAAGGAATAGAAGTGCTTTAATAAGCACAGAGGGATTTTAGGGGATGCTGTTGAGCGTTCCGCCCACAAAACAACAAGAAGGAGATTAATCAAATGAAAGTAATATTGCAGGCAGATGTTAAGGGCAAAGGAAAAAAAGGTGAACTTGTAAATGTTTCCGACGGATATGCCAGAAATTTTTTGCTACCAAAGAAGCTTGCTGTTGAAGCTACAACCGAGAATATTGCAGAGATGAAACGGCAGGATAAGGCAAAGCAGAGAAAGTATGAAGAAGACAAAGCTGCTGCCGGGGAAATTGCCAAGAAGCTTGAGGGAGTTCAGGTGCGTATTGCGGCAAAAGCGGGTGAGACCGGTGGCAAGTTATTTGGTTCGGTCACTTCTAAGGAGATTTCCGAGGAGCTTAACAAGCAACATGGTATCGAGATAGAAAAGGTCAAGATCGTACAAGATGAGCCGATAAAGGCATTCGGGCCGTATGAAATTAAATGTAAATTAGGTTTCGAGATTACGGGTGTTATACATGTTTTAGTTGTAGAAGCGTAAAGGAATGGTCATTAAGGTCATTAATACGAAAGTGTGAGGATACGAAATGGACGATCTGCTTCATAGACAGATACCGCACAGCATAGAAGCGGAACAAGCTGTTCTGGGGTCAATGCTTATTGATGCACGCTGTATTTCAGAGGTTATAGGTGCGCTCAAGTCAGGCGATTTTTATTCATCGAGCAATAAAGATATATTCGAAACAATATACTCGATGTTTAACTTCTCTCAAGCAATCGATCCGGTCACAGTTTTAGACAAGATGAAGGAGGAAGGCGTTTATAATGACGACTCCCCCGGTTATATCCGTGACCTAATGCTCATAACGCCCACTGCCTCGAATGTTATGGAATATGCTGCCATTGTCAAAGACAAGGCACTTCTTCGCTCGATAGTCGATGCGGGGGGCGACATAACCGAAATGGCGATTTCCGGCGAAGGTGGAGCGACTAATATACTTGAAGCAGCCGAGAAACGCATTTATGGACTAAGACAGGATAGTAGCAGAGACGGGCTTGAGCCGGTGTCTAAGGTTCTTGTCGGAGTCTATGAAGAAATCCGCAATGCCTCAAAAAGTGGCAGTTCGATTCCGGGGATGACAACCGGGCTTCACGATCTTGATAAGGCTATAATGGGTCTTAATAAGGGTGATCTTATTCTTATTGCATCTCGTCCGGGTATGGGTAAGACGAGTATAGCGCTAAATATAGCCCTTCATGCGGCGAAAGGGTCGGGCAAATCCGTGGCGGTGTTTTCTCTTGAAATGTCGTCAGAACAGCTTGCACTCAGGCTTTTAGCCTCGGAAAGTTTTATAGACAGCAAGAAGCTTCAAACCGGGCGTATAAAGCCTGATGAGTGGCGCAAGCTCTTAGCTGCAGCATCTTCGATAAGTCAGGCGGACCTGCTTATTAATGACAATGCTTCGCTGACAGTCGCCGATATGAATGCACAATGTCGCCGAATACCGAACTTGGGGCTGGTAGTAGTTGACTATCTTCAACTCATGCAGTCTGCATCGGGATCAAAGAGTAATCATAGCGAAAACAGGGTACAGGTCGTATCGGAGATAAGCCGAATGATGAAAATCATGGCAAAGGAGCTCAATGTGCCACTTATCTGCCTTTCACAGCTATCAAGAGCAAATGAGACGAGGCAGAATAAGCGCCCGCTGCTTTCTGATCTCAGGGAATCGGGTGCGATAGAGCAGGATGCGGATATTGTATTGGCTCTTTATAGAGATGATTATTATAATCAGGAGTCAGAATCGCACAATATCGCTGAATGTATAATACTAAAGAATCGCCGTGGAGAGACGGGCATGATTGAATTGCAGTGGCTACCGGAATTTACCAACTTCTCGTCACTTGAGCGGCATCATGATGAGTATTAAAGTGTGGCGTGGCGGTCACATTGTAATGGTAGCGGGGGTTTAAAGTAATGAATATCTCTAAACGCCTTGTAGATGAGATTCTTAAATTTGCGGATAAGTACGCAATGCTTCCGGATTCGGGGATTGTCTTGGCGTGTGTATCGGGCGGTGCAGATTCTATGTGCATGCTCGATGCACTTATGCAGATATCTAGTGAGCGGGACTTCAAGGTAGTTGTTGCTCACTTTAATCACAATCTGCGTGGTGAAGAATCCGATAGAGATGAGGCATTTGTTAATAAGTATTGCTTGAATTCAGATATCCCTTATTACCGTGGTGAGGGGGATGTAGGGCTATATGCAAAGCAGGTCGGAATCAGCATTGAAGTAGCTGCACGTGAGCTCAGGTATGATTTTTTTTATGATTTAGCAGAGAAACTTGGTGCCGATAAAATAGCGACTGCTCATAATGCCGATGATAATACCGAGACCCTACTCATCAATCTGGCACGTGGGGCAGGAGCTTTAGGGCTCTCAGGAATTCCACCCGTAAGAGATAGGATTATAAGACCGATACTTTCTGTAACACGAGATGAAGTTATTGAATATCTGAGTGAGCGGTCTATCGAATTTGTTGAAGACTCTACCAATTTTGAAGATATATATACGAGAAACAAAATAAGGCATTCGGTAATGCCGATTCTTAAAGAAATAAATCCAAAGCTTAATGAAGCGGCAGCGACTACTGCTGAGCTGATGCGAGAAGATGAAAAGATGCTCTCGGAGCTTGCCGATTTGTTTGTAGAAGAGCAAAATTCTCGCATAGACCGCACTAGGTGTGGCACTAAGTTAGATACTTCGGCAGGGCGTGCGGTGAGCTGTAAGGATGTCTTAGAATTGCCTTTTGCTGTTTCGAGCAGAGTGGTTCGAAAGCTCTACGGTGGCAATCTTTCCTTTCGTCATGTAAGAGCATGCCTGGAGTTGTGCCGAAACAGTAGTCCGTCAGCGAAACTATCATTGCCGAATATGATAGTCTATAGAAATTATGAGCTTATCGTGTTCGAGCGAGAGCCGATTTTAGAGTCTGACGGGTTTGATCAGCTTTTTCCCAAAGATGGGGACAGTGAGATAATCTCAGAAGCGGGGCTGAAAATGTTTTGCAAGACGATTATCTGCGATGATCAGGCCGTTAAGGTTAATAAAACGTTTACTTCTTTCCTATTCAAAACTATTGACATATATGGTAAAATAGCCGTCAGGCCACGCCGTGAAGGCGATAAGATAAGACTTATCGGTCAAGATGGCACAAAAACACTGAAAAAGCTATTTATTGAGCATCGTATACCTACCGCAAGAAGATCGGTCGTTCCAGTTATCGCTGATGAAAAAGGTGTGCTTGCTGTCTACGGAGTAGGAATGGGAGATAGGGCGATTCCTATGCCGGGTGACACGGCGATGCGAATTGACTTTGAGAATATCTGAGATTTGTGAGGTAAGGGTAAGCGATATGAAAGAAGACATTAAGAGCATTCTTTTTTCTGAAAGTGAAATAAAAGAGCAAGTTGAGAAGCTGGGGAGTCAGATCACCCAAGATTATGCAGGCAAGAAACCACTGCTAATCGGTGTGCTTAAGGGCTGTTATGTATTTTTGGCTGATATTGCCCGAAATATAGAGCTTGATTGTGAAATCAGATTTATCACAGCTTCATCTTATGGTGTATCTACCATTTCGTCAGGAGATGTGAAAGTCGGTATGGATTTTGACTTTGAAATATCAGGTAGAGATGTGCTGATAATTGAAGATATTCTTGATAGCGGAGTGACACTTTCTTCTTTGAAGAAGATTATAGCAGATCGTGGGGCGGCATCTTTGAGAATTTGCACATTGCTGGATAAGCCTGCAAGACGTAAAGCTCAGATTGTACCTGATTATATCGGGTTTAAGTGCCCTGACGAATTTGTGGTCGGATATGGGCTTGACTATGCGGAGAAGTACCGCAACTTGCCGTTTATAGCAATACTTAAGCCAGAAGTATATTCATAACAAACAACTGGGAAATCCTCTTTTAGAGATACCCGATCGATTAACAAGAAGTAGGAGATAGATAGTTGAAGCAAAAAAACAGAAATCCGCGCGAAGTAGGTTTTTACTTCCTGATACTTGCCATAATACTGACGGTGTTGTTCCTGATTACCAATACAGGAGAAACGCCCGCAACGCAGATAGAATTTACTGATATGTACCGTCTCTTTTCAGCCGGTGAGGTTCTGTCGGGCAATATTAATAATAATAACAGGGTTACTATGGAGCTTAGGACTCCCTTCCGTGACACAGGAAGCCGAACAGTCAGGCATGAACTACTTGATGTAGAGCTCTTTAATCACTTCATAGGACCGCATATCGTAGTGGCCATGTATAGGGATTCCAATTTTAGTTGGAACTACGACCCGGGTATGCGTATTCCGTGGTGGGTATCATTGCTACCGTATCTGATTCTGATTGCCGCATTCTTCTTCATTTGGAACGCTATGATGAACCGCTCGGGTGTCGGTGGCGATAAGGGTGCGATGAAATTCGGAAAAGCGAGAACAAGGCTTGCGACAGAAGAAGCGAAGAAAGTTACATTTGCTGATGTTGCGGGTGCTGAAGAAGAAAAAGAAGAACTGCGAGAGATAGTTGATTTCCTTAAAGGACCTCAGAAATACGTCACTTTGGGTGCTCGTATTCCGAGAGGCGTACTATTGGTCGGTCCTCCCGGTACGGGTAAGACACTTATCGCTAAGGCTGTTGCGGGTGAAGCGGGAGTGCAGTTCTTGTCGATATCAGGCTCGGATTTTGTTGAGCTGTATGTAGGTGTAGGTGCATCTCGTGTACGTGACCTGTTTGACCAAGCCAAGAAGCTTGCACCTGCTATTATATTTATCGATGAAATAGATGCAGTCGGACGTCAACGTGGAGCAGGCTTGGGTGGCGGTCACGACGAAAGAGAGCAGACACTCAACCAATTGCTCGTCGAAATGGACGGATTTAATGCAAATGACGGCGTTATCATTATTGCGGCGACCAACAGAGCGGATATCTTGGATAATGCACTTCTGCGCCCGGGTCGTTTCGACCGTCAAGTCTATGTCGGACTGCCTGATATCAGGGGTCGTGAAGAAATTCTCAAAGTCCATGCCCGCGGTAAGATATTAGGTGAAGATGTTGACCTTGCAAGCATTGCCAAGGGCACTATAGGATTTACAGGGGCTGACCTTGAGAATCTTCTCAATGAAGCTGCACTTTTGGCGGCTCGTGCCGATAAGCGGTTTGTAACGATGGAAGATATAGAAGAAGCTACGCTGAAAGTAATAGCGGGGCCTGAGAAGAAAAGCCGTGTAGTTACGCCTAAGAGCCGTAAGATCACTGCATATCACGAAGCAGGTCATGCTGTAGTTGCATTTTTCTTAAAGCATGTCGATCCGGTGCATTTTGTCACGATTATTCCACGAGGAATGGCAGGCGGAATGACAGTGTTCCGCCCGCAAGAAGATAAGGATTACGCATCGAAAAACGAGATGTTCGAGCGTATAGTTTCGATGCTCGGCGGTCGTGTGGCAGAGCAACTATTCCTTGATGATATTTCTACAGGGGCATCTAACGATATCCAAAATGCAACGGCAATAGCACGCTCAATGGTAACAAAATACGGCATGAGCGAGAAGATAGGTCCGATATCCTTTGATGAGAGTAGCCGTTCTGTATTTATCGGCCGTGACTTCTCTCAGACTAAGAGTTATTCTGAGAAGACTGCTGCAATCATTGATGATGAAGTAAGGCGGATATTCGACGAGGCTAATAACAAGTGTGAGACATTGCTAAAAGCTCATAAGCACTTGGTTATCGGCGCTGCGGAATATTTGCTTGAAAATGAAACTATGGACGGCGAGGATTTCAAATATTTCTGCGAGCATAACGGAACGCTTCCGCCTGAGGAAGTCAGGGCTAAAAAGAAGAAGGTCTTTGATGATAATGATTTTCCGTCCGGCGATGATTTTGGAGTCAGCGGAGAAGACTTTGACATCAGTGGCTTTGATGCAAATATTGACGATTTTCCGAGGAGCAATGATTTTTCCGAGGGCCCTAATTCCGGGGATGCTTCGGATGGTCGCAAAGATTAAGTTTGATTACTATGAAGAAGATACTATCAGTTATTTTACTAGGTTTGCTGATTGTTGTTATTTTGACCGGATGCGGAGATTCACCGCCGCCTAATGTAGTGCATTCATTAGACGATGTTCATGGTCGCAATATAGGTGCGATTTCCGGCACACCTTCTGAGCGGGTGGCGGATGAGCTGGGGACGGCATGGGCGTATGCCGGTGTCGACGAGCTTATGTTTCACCTGCGTAATGGTACGCTTGATTGTGTTATCATGGAATCAACCGTAGCAGCAGAGCTGGTTGCGGAAACGGCAGGGGTCAGAATACTATCTGAACCTCTGCTTGTCTATGACTTGCGCTTTGCTATTGCGATAGAAAATCGAGGTCTTCTAAGGGCGGTTAATGAGGCGCTGGATATTCTGCATCAAGATGGCACCCTTAGAGGGCTGAGGGATATGTACTTTGCAGGAAGACAGTTTACATATGTTCCGCCTGAAGATATTCCACAGCGGCCGGGCTATTTGTCGCTTGCTGTTTCGGGCAATTCGCCTCCGTTTTCATTTAGAGATGAATATGGTGAACTTAGAGGATTAGATATAGAGGTCGCTCGTGCGGTCAGTGATATTATCGGAATTGAGCTTAGAGTTATAGAATATGACTCATGGGAGCTTATAAGGGCGGTCAGATATGGTAGGGCAGATTTTGCCCTTGGCTGGCTTCCTGATGAGGGCGAGGAGTATCTCATAAATATCTCTGAGCCTTATGCGGTTGCAGAGCATGTAGTTATAGTCAGGCGATAAATTTTAGCTCCCTCCTTGAGGGAGTTAGCATTTTGGAGGGGTCCATGAAAACAAAGACAATATTTTTTTGCACAGAATGCGGAAACGAAACTCCAAAATGGGCGGGGCAATGCTCGGCATGTGGGAGATGGAACACGATTGCGGAACAGCCAACATATACAAAGCCGAAGGCCGGCTCTGTGCCCGCAGGCTCAGGTAGGATCGGCAAGAGAGCTCCGCAGGAATTAAAGACACTCGACAGCTCAGATGAAATGCGTTCCAAAACGGGATTTCGAGAGCTAGACCGAGTGCTGGGCGGTGGAATGGTCGCAGGGTCACTGGTGTTGGTCGGAGGCTCGCCGGGCATTGGTAAATCAACGCTCTTATTGCAATTGTGCGGACTGGCAGACGGAGCTAAGAAAATTCTATATGTGTCGGGTGAAGAATCTGAACGCCAACTAAAGATGCGTGCAGATCGCCTTAATATAAAAGGTGGCGGAATATTCATATTGGCAGAGACTGAAATATCAGAAATTCTGTCTGCTGCGGAGGAATTGCAGCCGGATATTCTGATAATAGACTCGATACAGACTTTATATAATCCTGAGCAAAATTCTTCTCCGGGCAGTGTCACACAAGTAAAGGACTGCACAATGGCACTCATGCGACTGTCGAAAAACACAGGAATTACAGTGTTTTTGGTGGGGCATGTTAATAAAGAAGGGGCTATTGCCGGGCCTAAGGTGCTGGAGCATATGGTGGATTGTGTACTTTACTTCGAAGGAGAAAGGTCGCTTAATTACAGGATTTTGCGAGCGGCAAAAAACCGCTATGGCTCAACAAATGAAATAGGTGTCTTCGAAATGCTAGATATAGGGCTTTCTGAGGTGGCTAACCCTTCAGAGATGCTGCTCTCGGGAAGGCCGGAGATGACTCCCGGAACATGTGTAACTTGTGTTATAGAGGGGACAAGACCGATTCTTGCTGAGATTCAAGCACTTGTTACACCGAGCAGTGCGAATATGCCACGCCGAAATGCCAATGGTGTGGAATATAATCGAGCAATGATGCTCTTGGCAGTGGTTGCACAGCGGGGCGGATTGCGAGTAGGTGGATGCGATGCTTATATCAATGTAATTGGGGGGCTGAATATTGACGACCCCGGTGCAGACCTTGCGACAATCTTAGCGCTTGCATCTGCGTATAAGGACAAGCCTGTAAGGGGTGATGTAGCGGTATTTGGTGAAGTGGGGCTTACAGGGGAGCTCAGGCAGGTTTCACAGGTAAATCCACGCCTGAGTGAGATAGTGCGAATGGGGTTTAAGGCTTGCATACTCCCGGTATCTGCAAAGGGCAAGCTTCAAGCGCCTGACGGGCTGGAGCTTATTTATGTCAAGAATATATCAGAGGCAATTGCCAAAGCGCTGATTTAGATATCTTTAGTGCTTTGGCTCGAAGCTTGTGTTTTTAGCGATTTCGTCGCTCAGACATGTTACGTGCGCTCTAAATCTTGCAAGCTTTACAAAACCGAATGATGCACGCAAAACTCGCTTTGGAAATCGAAAAACACAAACTCCTCGCCTAATTACATTTTTGAAGTGTAGAAAAAATCAACATAAGACAAGAGTAAACTTTTAAAAAGTCACAATTTGGTAAAAATATGTACGGAAAACAAAGATTATACTAGCGGGAGAATGATATTTGTGATATCATCATGGGTGAAAATGAAGCGGATATTTTAAAAATCTGCTAAGCTAAGAGGGACGTAAAATTGCGTGATAAGAAACATAAAATTTTAATACCGCTTATGGCACTTGTCATGTCATTGCTGCTATCGGGATGTCTCTTGCGAATATCTGCAGATAATCTGTACAGATTACCTGAGTTATCAGAAGATTATCTGAGGCTTCAAGAGCATATAAATGCGATTCTTAATGCAGGTGCTGAATTTGCTCCGCCAATAAGCGGGCCTAACAGACAGTCTGTACAACTCAAGGAGCTTAACGGTGACGGAATAAATCATGTAATAGCATTCTTTAGAATTCCCGGAGATAGTACGCTCAAGATATACATTTTCGAAATGGTAGATGGTGATTATGTAATAGCCGAGATAATAGAGGGTGCCGGAACTGCGATTGAGAGTATTCGCTATGTGGATATGAATGGTGATGGAACTTTGGAGATAATTGTCGGCTGGCAATTGGGCGATGCTCTTAAGCATATGGAGATATATTCTCTTACAGAGACAGGAGCGGTGCTGCTTGCAAGTGCGGAATATGAGGGTATTACGGTTTTTGATATAGATGGTGACGGAAACGACGATATCATAGCGCTCCGACTGCCTACTTCAGAGACAGAAGCAATTGCCCAAGTATTCAGACTTTCTGAAAATGGCGAAATTACTACATCTAAAGCCGGACTTTCGGCAGGTGTAGAGACATTTCTAAGAGTGCTCAGAGGGAAGCTTATTGACGATACTCCGGCGATTTTTGTAGAGGGTGAGGGAACTTTCGAAGGGGGAAGCTTCGTCACTGATGTACTTGCGTTTAGGCAAGGAGAGCTTGTCAATATATCTGTGCGGGAGCAGAGCGGTGTCAGCGATGATACAGTCAGGCAACGTAGGATACTAAGTGCAGATATAACCGGAGATGGACTTATAAAAGTACCGATTCCAAGAAGGCTTCGAACACAGACAGATACTGCGTATTATGCAATGGACTGGTATTCATTTAATCGCAATGGTGTCGGTCAATTGGTGTTTTCTACCTTTTACAATCCTACTGACGAGTGGTTTCTGATTCTGCAACTGGATTGGCGTGGGAGAGTTGCGGTGCGCAGAGATGATAGTGTTTCCGGTGAGCGGACGGTTATTTTTTCTTATATCACTGAAGAATATGGTCCGTTTGATGATTTTCTAAAGATATATAGGCTTACGGGTGATGCTCGTGAGGTGCGTGCAGAGCTGCCCGGTAGGGTACGGCTTATAGCCGAGGGGACTTCAATATATGCGTTTGAACTGCTTGTTCCTGACAATAGCTTCGGATTGACACTTAATGAAGCAGTGATTTTCGAAAATTTCAGATTGATATTTTCTGATTGGCTTGCGGGAACGTTCTAGCCTTAAAGATAGCGGATAACGAAAGGATATACTTTAATCATGAAAAAAATTCTTGTGCTTGAGGATGAGACCAGTATCCGCAGTTTTGTAGTTATAAATCTCAACAGGGCAGGATATGAAGTAATTGAGGCAGGAACAGGGGAGGAAGCTTTTGAACAACTGCGGATTCACCCTGATATTAAGGTCGCTATACTCGATATTATGTTGCCGGATACAGACGGATTTGAGGTTTGTAGGAAGATAAGAGTGGCAGACCCGCATATCGGTATCGTGATGCTTACTGCCAGAACGCAAGAGATGGACAAGGTTACGGGGCTTATGACAGGGGCAGACGACTATATCACAAAGCCCTTTTCTCCTGCGGAGCTTACGGCACGTATTGATGCGCTGTTTAGAAGAACAGGTGCTGCAGGTCCGGCAGAGACCGGGGAGATTGTGCAAGGACCGTTTCGGCTTAATACAAGAAATAGGACACTTGAAAAAGAGGGCACACGTATCAAGCTCACGCAGGTTGAATATTCTATAATGAAAATGTTTATGGACAATCCAGGCAAGGCACTATCACGAGAGGATATTCTAAATACGGTCTGGGGACGTGACTACTTTGGAGAGCTCAAGATAGCTGATGTTAATATCAGAAGATTGCGTATAAAGATTGAAGATGACCCGACGAATCCTATATACATAACTACGGTTTGGGGATATGGTTATAAGTGGGGGCTATAATGGCGCATCGAAATAGGCGCACAAAATAGAGTGATGGGGCATGATTTGATTTTAAACCAGGTCATGCTAAAGAGGTAAGTGAGAGTTGACAGGCATTTTCTCAAAGTTAAACTTTATGACAGGCTTAAGACAGCGGTGGCTCAGAGGCACATTTTTGATTGGCCTAATCGTTGTTGTTGTGGCTGTTACTCTTTTCTCGCTCATAATATACAATTACTATCATGCAACGATAAGAACAGGGCTTGAGGCTAAAGCCAGGACGGCGACAGACTTTTTTTCTAACTATGTTGCGGGTTCTTATGCCGAGTTTTTTAATGCGGCATCGAGATATACAGAGACCTTTAGAGAGGCAGACCGTATAGAACTCCAGTTTATAGATACAGATGGTGTCATATTGATATCAACACTGACTATAACCTCAGGAACTTCACCTAATACGCCTGATGTGGCAGCAGCGATAGAAACTCAGCAAATATCCTCATGGGTCGGCAGGCGAACGGCAACAGGCGAGAGGATAATAGCGGCATCAGCTCCGATGGTCTTTGCTGACGGCGAAGTGATCGGCGTTATGAGATATGTTTCAAGTCTTCGGCTTGTAGACAGGCAAGTCTTTTTGAATGTCTTGGCTGCAGTAGGTATTGGTGGTGCATTGCTACTAATGATATTCTTGGTCAACCTGATATTCATTCGCTCGGTTATCACCCCGGTTAGTGAGATTACGAAAGCATCAAAGAGGATTGCAGACGGCAGTTATGGCATTCAGATTAACAACAACTATCACGACGAGATGGGCGAGATGGTTGAATCTATAAATGAAATGTCTATCAAAATCGCTCAGACCGAAAAAATCCAAACAGAGTTTATTTCTTCGGTCTCACACGAACTAAGAACACCGCTTACGGCGATTACAGGCTGGGGAGAGACTCTTGCCTACAATGAGCATCTTGACGAAGAATCAAAGCGTGGAATAGCCATAATGCTCAAAGAAGCACGCAGACTTACAAAGATGGTTGAAGAACTGCTTGAGTTTACCCGTATGGAAGACGGCAGGTTTACACTGAATATAGAGCAAATAGATATTGCTGCTGAACTTGAAGATGCGATTTTTGCTTTTAGAGAGCTATTGCACCAGGGTGAACTGGAATTTATTTATGATTGTGAAATAGATGAAAATACGATTATCCCCGGAGATCCGAACAGGCTTAAACAAGTGTTTCTAAACGTGTTTGACAATGCTACAAAATACGGGCGTGAAGGTAAGCGAATCGATGTGTCGATTGTACAGGTTGCAGAACATGTTTGCATTATAATCAGAGACTACGGTCTGGGTGTGCTCGAAGATGAGCTTGAAAACATAAAGATGAAGTTCTATAAAGGCAGCAACTCAAAAGACAGAGGTAGTGGCATAGGACTTGCCGTATGTGAGGAAATAGTAAAGTATCACGGTGGAACTCTGGAACTTGCTAATGCCGATGGCGGAGGATTCCAAGTTACTATATGTCTGCCGGTAAGCAGTGAGGCAGCAGTAATGCCCCCAACTTCGGCTCTGCCGATGCCGACGATGCCGATTGACACCGGTGCGATGGGTGTCGGGCAAGTGTAGCGATTGTTGGGTTAATTTGCCGAAAGAGTGTGTAACTGCAAGGGAAAAGGCGGTCATGAGGAGACAAGCGAAAGTAAGGAATGCGGAGAAAGCAAGGAACGCAGAAGATTCGCATAAGCCTGACTAAGAAATGGCAGAGACAGCGATGGAAGCACTGCGATTGGTCATGACGAAAGATGCTGATGAAGTGGCATGATAAGTGGACTTGAAAATATGATGTTTGTAGGTGTTTATGAAAACGTATAGTGAAATTTATCTAAATGCACGGCGTAGACTACGTGCAGCAGGCATTGATGCCCACGATCTAGAGGCGAGACTAATAGTTTCTTATGCATCGGGGAAGAGCAGAGAAGAATATATCGCTGCGAACAGATTCTATGTAACCGATACTACGGTTGAGAAGACGGTAGACGAGCTGATAGAGCGCCGTCTAAGCGGTGAGCCTGTTGCCTACTTAGTTGAGGAGTGGGAATTCTATGGACTGCCTATAGTGGTCAATAGATCCGTGTTGATACCACGTGTGGACTCAGAGCTTCTGGCAGAGATTTCAATCAAGTTATTAAAGCGCAGAGGCTGGCAAACCAGGCTTCTGGATTTATGTGCCGGAAGTGGATGTATAGGGCTTGCAATTTCGGCACATGTTCCGACTTGCAGAGTGGTGCTGGCTGATGTTTCAGATCAGGCACTATCTGTATGCAGGAAGAACATGTTAAAGAACGGATTAAGCCGTCACGTGACCACGATAGAGGTTGACGTAACAAAATCACCGCCTGCGCTATTGGGCAGATTTGATGTGATTGTCAGCAATCCACCTTATATCCCAACGGATGATATACAGACACTTGATGCATCTGTGCGTGATTATGAGCCACATGTTGCACTGGACGGTGGCTATGACGGGCTTCATTTTATTCGTGCGATAGTCGCACACTGGACTACACTACTCAAGCCGGGCGGTAATTTGGCGCTTGAGTGTGGTATAGGGCAAGCTCACGCTGTTAGTGAGATCATGCGCTATGCAGGATATGAAGATATTAATATATACACCGACACCGGAGATATAGAACGAGTGGTAGTCGGAACGCTTAAATAAATTACTAAATTACTCGTAAGGAGACTAAGAAAATGGCAGAGAAGAAAAAATATATTCCCGCTGTTCCGGCGGATGATAAAAAGAAAGCACTGGAAACTGCGCTTTCACAGATTGAAAAGAGCCACGGCAAAGGCTCAATTATGCGCTTAGGAGACAGACAAGCTGTAAATGTAGACTCGGTTTCTACAGGATCATTATCACTTGACCTTGCTCTAGGTATCGGTGGAGTGCCGAAGGGGCGTATCATAGAGATATACGGTCCTGAGTCATCAGGTAAGACGACTCTTGCGCTTCACATAATAGCACAAGCTCAGAAAGCGGGCGGTGAGGCGGCATTTATAGATGCTGAACATGCACTCGAACCTGCATATGCTCGTGCATTGGGTGTAGATATTGAAAATCTGCTTATCTCTCAACCTGATATGGGCGATGATGCGCTTGCAATTACTGAGGTTCTGGTTCGCTCGGGTGCTGTGGATGTCATAGTTGTTGACTCGGTTGCAGCACTTGTTCCAAGATCTGAGGTAGAAGGAGAAATAGGTGATGCCAGCGTGGGTGTTGTGGCAAGGCTGATGTCACAAGCGCTCAGAAAGCTTGCAGGATCTATCTCGAAGACTAACTGCATAGTTATTTTCATTAATCAATTACGTGAAAAAATCGGTGTCACCTACGGTAATCCTGAGACGACACCGGGCGGACGTGCGCTAAAATATTTTTCGAGTGTAAGAATAGATGTCAGAAGATCTGAATATATTAAAGTTGGCACAGAGCATGTTGGCAACAGAACCAGAGCAAAGATAGTAAAGAACAAGGTTGCTCCGCCTTTCCGTGAGGCTGAGTTTGACATTATGTTCGGTGAAGGCATATCGAAGTATGGTGAGCTTATCGATCTTGGGGTACGGCTGGAGCTGATTGAAAAAGGCGGAGCATGGTATACTGTCGGAGAAATGCGGTTCCAAGGACGTGACAATGTAAAAGAGTATCTTAAAGCAAATCCCGAAGTTGCTGATGAGCTGGAAGCCAATATACGCAAAGATGCACAGAAGCTTATGTCACCGCAAGAAAAAGCAGCAGCGAAAGCCGCCGGGCGTGCGGTAGATATTGATGCTGAGGACTTCGAGGGATAGGCTAGTATGTATGAAACGGAAGAAGCGGAAATACTTGACGATATAAAGCTTGATTCTACAAAGAAAAGAGCACTAAAGATACTTGGCAGTCGTCAATTATCTGCCGGAGACATGGAAAGACGGCTTATCTCAAAGGGTGAAACAGAAGAAAATGCACGCTTAGCAGTGGCTTGGCTTGAGAAACTGGGTGCGATTGATGATATTCGGTACGCTGAATCAATCTGTAAGCATTACTCAGCTAAAGGTTATGGACTTGCCAGAGTGAAAGATGAGCTATTTAAGCGAGGCATACCAAAAGACTTATGGGATGAAGCTCTAAGTGCAGTAGAAGAAGCTGAAATGGATGATGCTGCAGTAGAATTTCTTCGCAAGAAGCTAAGAGGAAGTGTGGATAAAGACGATATCCGTAGGGCAACCGATGCGCTTTGCAGGCGAGGGTACAGCTATGAAGATGCACGAGTGGCGGTCAAGCGGTATATTGAAGATGCTGATGAAAATCCATCGTGAAGCCTTGCGGCGCAACTAGAACCCGTGAAGCGATTAGCTGAACGCATAACGAAGAATGATGACCGTGAGAGGTGGAAGCGGTGACTGGAACGATAGGGATTGTGTCACTTGGGTGCGCAAAAAATCTTGTAAATACAGAACAGATGATGTATCTTTTAGCTCAGGCGGGATATACGGTGTCCGGGGAGACGAAAGGTGTTGATGCTATTATAGTCAACACTTGTGGATTTATTGATAGTGCCAAGATAGAGGCTATTGACACAATTATTGAGCTTGGTAAAGCGAGAGACAACGGTAGTTTCAGAAAGCTCATAATAACGGGATGCCTGTCCGAGAGATATAGAAATGAAATGCTTGATGAGATGCCGGAGATAGATGCCGTGGTCGGTGTCGGCAGTTTCGAAGATATAGTAGAGACTGTAAGTGCAGTCCTTCGTGGTGAGGAGAAGATAGTTAAGCTAGGTGATATCAACGCTCCTATCAGTGAGACAAAGAGAATAATCACTACATCGGCTGCATGGGCATATATAAAAGTAGCCGAGGGCTGTGACAATAGATGTGCCTTTTGTATTATCCCTGACCTTAGAGGGAAATTTCGCAGCCGGGAAATGGATAATATTCTTAAAGAGGCTAGAGAACTTGCCGAGCGTGGCGTAAAGGAACTTATTCTAGTTGCTCAAGATACAACCAGATATGGGATTGATATATATGGGAAGCGCAATCTTCCTGAGCTATTAAGAGCGCTGTGTGAAATAGATGAGCTAAAATGGATTCGTCTGCATTATCTTTATCCTGACGATATAAGTGAGGAGCTTATTGACACGATTGCATCAAATGATAAGATACTAAATTATATAGATATGCCGATTCAGCATATTAATAATAATGTGCTGGTCAAGATGAATCGTAGAGGAAATGGAGCAGAAGTTCGTGAGCTTATCGCTAAGCTCAAAGCTCGGATTCCCGGAGTGGTCATAAGAACGAGCGTAATAGCGGGATTGCCGGGAGAAGGCGAAAGAGAATTTGATGAACTTTGTCAGTTTCTTAAGTCAGCGAAGATTGAGCGAGCAGGTGTATTTGCCTATTCGCCGGAAGAAGGCACGCCAGCTGCTCTTATGGAATGTGTAGATTCGGATACCGCACAAGACAGGGCAGAGTATCTAATGGATATCCAATCTAGGGTGATAGATGAGTTTAATGACAGCCGGATCGGTAATGTGGTAACTGTACTCATAGAAGGAGAAAGAGACGGTCAGCATTATGGGAGAAGTTACGCCGAATCACCGGATGTAGATGGGTATATAACGGTTCAGGGTGAGAAAGTTAAGGCAAATGAGTTTTATACAATTCGTATTACCAAAGTTATTGACGGTGAGCCTGTAGGAGAAGTTATATGAATACTGCAAACAAACTTACAATGCTAAGGGTCATATTAATACCGACATTTTTAGCGGTGCTTTATATTGATTTTCTGGGAAGTACATATGTTGCAATGGTTATATTTGTTGCTGCAGGTATTACCGATATAGCAGATGGCTATATTGCAAGACGGCGTAACCAGATTACGGATTTTGGCAAGCTGATGGATCCGCTTGCGGATAAGGTGCTTGTATTGTCAGCAATGCTCTGGTTTCTTGCCGAGGGGATTATGCCGGTCTGGGCTGTTCTCATAGTTGTGATCCGTGAGTTTACAGTTACGGCGCTACGCATGGTAGCAGTGGATAACGGTAGGGTCATCGCTGCGGCTTTTTCAGGCAAAATAAAAACAGGCGTAACGATGTTCTGCCTGACAATTATGTTTCTTGACTTGCGCCCGTGGATGGTATATACCTGTGTGGCACTGATAACAGTTACTACACTCGTCTCGGGAGTCGAATATTTCGTTAAGAATAAAGATATCTTTAACTTTAAGAAGATTTAGTGCTTCACATTTCAAATAACTAGTCTATACTTACGCTATCTTTTTCCAGCTGCCTGCGGTGAAAAACCTTGAAATACCAGTGGTATTCCTTCGGCTTTTCGCCTTGCCAGACGAAAAAATCTAACGCAATTATAGCCAGTTATTTAAAATGCGAAGCACAGCTGAAAAGATATTGTGATGACAGTTCACAGGGTACTTGCTATGCATCTCTCAGGCAAGCACGCTGTGAACTGTTATTTTGTGTTGGCTATTAGAACAATGATAATTGGCTCGACTCAGGCAGATCTCGCAGAGCGCCGAGGGACTTAAGCTGGTCAAGGTTGGAAGATGACACTTTTGAACATGCTGCTGCGATTTCGTCGATGGCTATAAAATCTTGACCCGCTCTGTTTCGGGCAATGTCGAGAGCAGCTTCCTTGCCGAGCCCGCCTATTGCGATAAATGGGGGGCGTAATGTCTTCTCATCTGCTACTAAAAATTTTACGGGGTCAGAATCATAAATATCGATTCCGGCAAAATCAAAACCACGCAGATAAAATTCATAACAAGCTTCAAGAGTAGTCAGCAGGTCTAATTCTTTTTGTTTTGCATCTTTATTACCGGTTATCTCTTTTATTTTCCGGCGGGTGATATCAATACCTTTTGTCATGATCTCTGCATCGAAGCCACCTTTCTGACTTCGGCGATAGAAATATGCACTATAGAATTCGAGCGGTCTGTGAACCTTAAACCATGCTATCCGAAACGCCATTATTACATAGGCTACAGCGTGAGCTTTCGGGAAAAGATAGGCTATTTTTTTGCACGATTCAATATACCAATCAGGAATGCCATGCTTGAGCATTTCAGCTTCTGCGCCATCGGGCAGCCCCTTGCCTTTGCGGATGTTTTCGGAGATTTTGAAAGAATATCTATCATCCATGCCCTTTGAAATCAGAAAGAGCATGATATCGTCACGACAGCCTATGGTCTCTTTGACTGTTGCCTTGCCGGATAAAATCAAATCTTTAGCATTGCCCAGCCAAACATCGGTGCCGTGTGAGAAGCCGGATAACCTGACCAATGTGTCAAAATCCTTCGGCTTGGTGTCACTGAGCATCTGGCGTACAAAACTTGTACCGAATTCAGGTATGCCGATCGAACCTGAAGCTTCGATTATGTCATCATCTTCGGGCAGTCCTAGGATTGTAGGCGATGTAAAGATCGCCATAGTATCGGGATCATCAAGGCGTATTTCTACGGCATTTACGCCGGTCATATCTTCTAACATCTTGATCATAGTGGGGTCATCATGACCGAGTTCGTCAAGCTTTATGAGATTATCTTCCATATATTTATATTCAAAATGAGTTGTGATGACACCCTTATCCTTATCGTCTGATGGGTGTTGTGCCGGGCAAAAATCAGTAACATCCATGCCTTGAGGAATTATGATAAGACCGCCGGGGTGCTGACCTGTAGTACGCTTTACACCGACACAACCACGAGAGAGCCTGTCTTCTTCGGCTTTTGTAACTGTCTTGCCGAGTGATTCCAGATATTTCTTAACAAAACCAAATGCGGTTTTCTTCTCGATAGTTCCGATAGTTCCTGCTCGAAACACATTATCAGGACCGAAAAGCTCTATTGTATACTTATGGGCTTGAGCTTGATATTCGCCGGAGAAATTAAGGTCGATATCCGGCACTTTATCGCCGTCGAACCCGAGAAATGTCTCAAATGGTATGTTAAAACCATCTTTAACAAATTCCTCACCGCAATCACAGTTTTTGTCAGGCATATCAGCACCACAACCGAACTGCTCACCGGAGTCAAAGTCTGTGTACTTGCATTTTGGACATCTGTAATGAGCGGGCAGGGAATTAACCTCGGTAATACCTGCAAGAAATGCTACGATAGATGACCCGACACTGCCACGAGAGCCTACGAGATAGCCATTATCGAGGGAGTCACGGACAAGCTTCTGTGCAGACATGTATATGACATCATAATTACGGCCTAATATATCGTTCATTTCAGTTTCGACACGTGTCTTTATAAGCTCGGGAGGATTGTCACCGTAAAGCTCGGAAAGCGTGCCATATACGAGATTCTTGAGTTCTTGTTCGCTTCCACTAAGCTTAGGTGAAAAAAGCTTCTTGGGGGGTAAGGGACTGATAACTTCACACATGTCGGCAATCAGATTGGTGTTTTGTACCACGATCTCATAAGCCACATCTTCGCCCAGGTAATTAAATTCTTCGAGCATTTCGTCTGTGGTTTTAAAGTAAAGCGGTAAGTTATTGTCAGCATTGTCAAAGTTCTTTGAGGCTAAAAGGATATGCCTAAATATCTCATGCTCAGGCTCAAGAAAATGTACATCGCTTGTAGCGACAACAGGTTTGCCGATAGACTTGCCAATTTCTACGACCTTGCGGTTGAAATCACGAAGGTCATCTTCGCTCTTTGCCGGACCGTCATCTTCGTAGACCATGAACATGTTATTGCATGTGGGCATGATTTCCAAATAATCGTAATATTCTGCAAGCTTTTTTATTTCGTCATCATCTATTCGGCGTGAAACAGCATCAAAAACCTCGCCGGCTTCACAAGCAGAGCCGACAATAAGCCCATCTCTGTGAGCATCGAGAGCAGACCTGCGGATAACAGGTCTACCGTGAAACTCCTCAAGGTGGCTCTTTGTTATGAGCTTATACAAGTTACGAAGTCCGGTTTCATTTCTGGCAAGCAGAATTATATGCTTTAGATGAAGCCGTCCTTTTTTTTGAATAGGCTTATCTGCATCCTCGGCGGTATCATTAGGGTAGAAATAGCCTTCGACTCCATAAATTACCTTAATCTTTCCGCCGGAGGCATAATGCGCATCAGGAAATGACTGTACAACGCCGTGGTCGGTTATCGCAATGGCTGGATGCCCCCAATCGATGGCTCGCTTTATAACCTGCGCAGTGTCGGTCACCGCATCAAGTGCCGACATTTTGGTATGCAGATGAAGCTCGACACGCTTTACTTCTGCATTGTCACGGCGAGGCTCATGGTCGGTGGTTACGATATTAGTAGGGTCAATAACAAGATCTGTAGTATATCTGTCTATAATGAGCGTACCTGAAACTATTAGCCACATGCCCATTTTTATTTTCTTGACGATCTTTTCAGAATTTTCTTCCCTTAAGAATTTGGAGATACGTATAGTCCCTGTGTAGTCAGTCAGATCAAAACTCAATACCCAAGTCTTGCTGTACTCAATGAATTTGTTAGAAATATTGCAGACCTCACCTTTTACAGTAGCCTTGCCGAGATCAAGTTTGAGATTCTCCATTGGGGTGAGCTTCGCCGAGACTCCTATTTGTCTACCCATGATTATAGTGCCTACAGCGGTATTTTTTGATGACTTTGCGCCAACGCTGTCACGAGAACCCTTGTTAGAGTCGGATGATGCACGGCTATAGACCGCCACTACGGATACGCTGGAAAGCCCGTATTCGCAGGCGATCATGTCCTCTAGTGCGGTTATCTCCATAGGTGGAGCGGGCTCTGTAAGTGAAAGCTTGACTGTCATTGTAGTGCGTGCTTTATCCACGGTCGCTAAAAGGACTCGCGCGCCGCTGTAGTCGGCGGCGAGTCTTAGGTCGCCTTTACAAAAGGGGAACATATCATATAGTAAAATGGCATCTTTTGTGCTCAAGTTTAATCGTCCTCGCTCTCTATTTGCGCAAATAATTCTTGTACCAACCTGTCCATAGGGACTTTTTTTATTACTTTTCCACCGGCGAACAAAACACCTTCTCCGACTCCGCCGGCTATGCCGAAGTCTGCTCCTGCTGCCTCACCCGGTCCGTTTACGACACAACCCATCACAGCGACAGAAATACCGTCTTGCAGCTTGGGACTTTTGGTGCCTGCCAAATTACGAGCACTACCGGTGTTGTACATTTGCTCAAGTCTGCGTTCGACTTCTTCGGCGATGGGTATAAGGTCGATACCGCATCTTCCGCATGTCGGGCAGGATATAAATTCATACCCCTTGCGCAGTCCGAGCGACTTGAGTATCTCGATTGCTGCCTTAATCTCACGCTCAGGCTCCGCTGTAAGCGAAACACGAATCGTGTTTCCGATACCCTCGTAAAGCAGTACGCCGATGCCGATAGAAGACTTTATGATGCCGGCATATTCAGTGCCGGCTTCTGTGACTCCGATGTGCAAAGGGTAGTTCGTGCTCTCATAAAGTAGTCTGTATGAAGCGACTGTAAGTGGCACGGAAGAAGCCTTGGCTGAGACACAGATATCATCAAAGTCGAATCTGTTTAAAAGCTCAATATGTCCCATAGCACTCTCAAGCATGGCTTGAGGTGTGAGTCCATTATGCTTTGCTAGTATCTTCGGTGAGACACTTCCGCTGTTGACACCGATTCTGATAGGAAGGTTCTTTCTTTTACAAATCTCAACGACTTGGCGTACATTCTCTGCCCCACCGATATTGCCGGGGTTTATTCTTATCTTGTCAGCTCCTGCCTGTGCTGCACGAATTGCAAGTTTATGATCAAAATGAATATCAGCAACGAGCGGTATGCTGATATGTTTCTTGATTTCACCAATCGCATCTGCCGACTCGATATCCGGCACTGCGACACGCACCACCTCACAGCCTGAATTTTCAAGCCTGTTTATCTGAGCGATGGTGTTATTAATATCGCAAGTTTTGGTATTTGTCATCGACTGTACGGAAATAGGCGCATCACCGCCTACTTTGACACCGCCTACGATTATTTGTTTACGCACTAGCTTCCCACTCTTTCTGCAATTCTGGCAATATCAACGTACAACAGCACAACCATGAAGCCAAGCAACAGCACCATAGTGACTGTGTGGATATAGCCCTCATATTTCGGATCTAGCCGTCTTTTTATGATTTTTTCGATAAACCAAGAAATGATTATAAATAAGATTCTGCCACCATCAAGTGCGGGAATAGGCAGTAAGTTCATAACCGCAAGATTAACACCGATAAAAGCTGTAAGAAATGCGATACTCCCGATTGCAATGCTGAGAGTTGGTGCTTCCCGACCGAGCCTGTTCATCTCGTCCACGATGCCGACCATTCCTGACATCCCATCAATTCCTACATCTCCGGCAAACAGCATACTCAAACCCACTCGGATCATTCGCACAAAGTTCATCGTAGTGTATGCAGAAAATCTCATTTGCTCTCCAAATGTAGGCTCGATGAAATTAAATGTGATGCCGAAACGGTATACTTCTTCACCATCAATTGTAAAATGGCGACGTGCAAGCGGAAAATCATTTAAAACGATATTCTCGCCGTCCCTGCGCACAACAAGATCAACATCATTGCCTGCAGCAAATTGCATAAACATTGAAAAATCCTGCATATAGAATAACCGCTCACCATTTATCGACACGATAGTGTCGCCGACCATAAGACCATGCGCACCTTGATTCGGAAATTCATCTTCAAGATGGGAGATGGTAGTACCGACAAAGCCGGTTGAGCCTGCGGTTAGTATAACGACTATGATAAAAGCCGCAACAAGATTCATAACACTGCCTGCGAGCAAAATGACTACACGGCGCCAGCGTTTCTTAGAGGTGAATGCCCTTGGGTCATCTACAGTCTCGTCCTGGCCGTCCATAGCGCAGAAACCTCCAAGCGGAAACGCACGCAAGGTATAGATTGTTTCTTTGCCTTGGATTTTGATAAGCTTTGGTCCCATGCCGATGGCAAACTCAAGCACCCTGACTCCCATAGCTTTAGCAGCGAAAAAGTGCCCAAGCTCGTGAACGGCAATGAGTATACCGAAAGCCAGTATCGCAAAGAGTATATAAATATTGTCGATTATAAATGCAAATAGTGTGTTCATAAAGAAGTGGTCGTGTTCCTTTCGTGTTAAGTGCCCCCAATTTTATCCTATAAAAGGGCGGTGTAAGCAGCGCCGGGGGTGTTAAATTAGCTAACTTACCAATTATATACGGAAGATGTTTCGGAATTGAAAACAGTGTGTCAAATTTTATTATAATTTGTCATGACAAAAGCCTTCGCAGACTCTCCTGCTTCGATGATATTGCTAAGTGAAGGATGGTCGATGTTTTTAATACTTTCAAGTGCTGACTGGACCAAATCGTGTATGCTGTAAAACCCAATCTTGCCTTGCAGAAACAAATCGACAGCAGCTTCATTAGCCCCATTGAGAATGGCACAGGCTGTTCCTCTTATGCTTGCTGCCCTGAAAGCGAGCTTGAGACACGGGAAAGCCTCATTGTCGGGCATTTCAAAAGTCAGTGACCTTAAAGCCGAAAAATCAAGTGCACTTGTCGGGCAAGTGATTCTTGATGGATAAGTTATAGCATACTGGATAGGCAGGCGCATATCCGGCTCAGACAATTGAGCAATAACGGAATTGTCGGAATATTCTACCATAGAGTGGATGATGCTCTCAGGGTGAATGACGACTTCGATACGATCCGTGGAGATACCAAACAGATGAACTGCTTCGATGACTTCAAGACCTTTGTTCATCAGAGTTGAAGAATCGACAGTTATTTTGGGACCCATGCTCCAATTAGGGTGCTTGAGTGCCATCTCGGGCGTGACATCTTTAAGAAGCGCCCTGCTCATACCTCTGAATGGACCGCCTGATGCTGTCAAAATAAGTCTCTTAACACTACTAACATCTTCGCCACGAAGGCACTGAAACAATGCCGAATGCTCGGAATCTACGGGGATAATCTCAGCCCCATGCTCACGAGCACTATTCATTACAAGCTCCCCGGCACAAACAAGAGTTTCCTTGTTAGCGAGTGCGATGCGGCGACCTAACTTGATTGCTGCAAGTGTCGGAAGTAGACCGATAGTGCCGACGACCGCTGTTACGACAGTTTGAGCGTTATCTACACAAGCGACTTCGATCAGACCATCCATACCTGAGACTACATGCACATCTAAATCTCGTACCCGAACTTTAAATTCATTTGCCGAGGCGTCATTATACACCGCAACGACAGATGGATTGAATCTGCGAGTTTGCTCCTCTAAAAGCTTAATATTCTTATCAGCGCTCAGTGCGCAGACTTTCAAGCCTAGTTTCTCGGCAACGTCGAGGGTCTGTGTGCCTATCGACCCGGTTGAGCCGAGGAGCGAAATTGAATTTTGGAAATCATGTTTCATAATTACACCACTATTGCAGGAATAAGTGTCACAAGCAAGTAAATCGCAGGAGCGGTAAAAACCATACTGTCAAATCTATCGAGCATACCGCCGTGACCGGGTATTAGCTTGCCGTAATCTTTGATGTCGAACTCACGCTTGATAAGAGAGAATGCAAGATCTCCGATTTGACACAAGCTGGAACCGATAAGACCGTAAATAAGCAGAGCCCAAAAAGCCACTTGATACGGTGTAGTGAGCGATATTATCACTCCGAAAAGCAGCATGGACAAAATTCCGACAACAAGCCCACCGACACAACCTTCAACAGTCTTCTTAGGGCTTACTATCGGAAAAGCCTTCTTCTTGCCAATAGCCATGCCTGTAAAATATGCACCCGCATCTGTCAAAAAAGCGCAAATAATAGGGAGTAGAACCATAAACCGCCCTTCATGCATAAGCTTTAGATCGACCAAGCCCGACATCATAAGCGGGATAAGAGCTCCTGCAAACAGGATAATTAGAATCTGTGAAAAAGTAATATTCTTTTCTGTTTTAAAAGCGATGATAGCTTCGAAGAACGAAAGACTCATAAGAATCAGAAAGACAGCAGGAAATACAATATGAGTAAGTCCAAAATATGTTCCTATAGGGATTATGACAGCGGAAGATATTGCATAAACACGAATCCTGCCATTTTGCTTTACGCCTATGGCTTGCAAAAGCTCATATGCGGATATTGCACAGATTATTGAAACAACACCGGCGAGTACATACGGTGACAAAAAGAACAACACTATAAAAATGAGTGGAACTAAAATTACTGCGGTAAGAATTCTTGTTTTCACTTTTTGATACCTCCGTAGCGCCTGTCTCGCTGTTGAAATGAAGCGATGGCACGGTCAAGCTCACCTTTGTCAAAATCCGGCCACAGAACATCAGTAAAATAAAGCTCCGAATATGCCGACTGCCACAACAGGAAGTTTGATAGTCGCATCTCACCGCTTGGTCTGATGATAATGTCCGGGTCGGGTATGTCTGCTGAGAACATATATTTTGAAAAGATTTCTTCCGTGAGCTCGCCCTCTTTAACACGCCCCTCGGCAATATCATTAGCGTACCTGCTTGCAGCACGCATTATTTCGTCACGGCTTCCATAATTAAGGCAAATATTTACCTGCACACCGTCAAAAGTATTGGAAAGCTCCTCTGTCTTAGAAATAAGCTCACAAAGTGGAGGGGATAGTAAACTTATGTCGCCGAAAAACTTCATTTTTACCTTGTCACGCTCCATCTTTAAGATAGCCTCGTGCAGATATTTTTCTAAAAGCTCCATAATCTTGCCGATTTCATCATCGGGGCGCTTCCAATTTTCGGTCGAAAAAGCATAGACAGTCAGATATTCAATACCGATGTCCTTGCAATATGTTGCGATACGTCTAAAAGTCTCCGCACCCGCAGCATGACCGGCAGTGCGAGGTAGAGCACGCTTTGCCGCCCAACGCCCGTTGCCGTCCATGATTATCGCTATATGACGTGGGAGCCTGTCCGGCTCCCATGCCTGTGTTTTGTTCTTAAAAAGACTTAGCATTAATAAATTCCAAAGTGTCTGCTTAGGTTTGCAGGCTGGATGTTGCGAAAGCCACTGCACCTAACCAAAGCAGACCACGTCCAACATTATTAGATTTCTTTTATTTCGGCTTCTTTCTTTGCAGCGACAGTATCTATCTCTTTGGTATAAGTATCTGTAAGCTTCTGTAAGTCTTTTTCGGTGTCGGCAAGATCGTCTTCGGTGATTTCGCTCTTTTTCTTTAGAGCTTTATACTTTTCGACAGCATCACGGCGGATATTGCGGATAGCGACCTTTGATTCCTCTGCATACTTGCTGACTTGCTTAATAAGCTCTTTGCGACGTTCTTCCGTTGGTTGCGGAAATCCGAGGCGCAATACACGTCCGTCATTTGCCGGGTGGATTCCGAGTTCAGATGCCATGATTGCCTTTTCTATCGGCGCTAAACTAGAAGCATCCCACGGCTGGATCATAAGAGTTCTTGGATCAGGATTTGACACAGATGCGATTTGGTTTATCGGTGTCGGAGTTCCGTAATAATCGACCTTGATTTGGTCTAAAATAGAAGCGTTGGCACGACCTGCTCTGATTGAGGAAAAATTGTTTTCCAGAGACTCGATCGTTTTTTTCATTTTACCTTCATATTCACTGTATTCATCAAACATATCATTTCTTCCTTTCTTTAACCGACACGTGTGCCTATATTCTCGCCGGTCACTACACGTACAATGTTTTGTGGGTCTTCAAGGGCAAACAGTAAGATAGGGATTTCGTTTTCCATAGATAGTGAGGTAGCGGTTAAATCCATTACTGCAAGGCGTTGTGCTAACATATCCTGATACGATATAGTATCGATTTTCGTCGCTCTGGGGTCAAGTTTCGGGTCTGCTGTATACACACCGTCGATGTTTTTTGCAAGCAAAATAACATCAGCACCAATTTCGGCGGCTCGGAGCACTGCGGCAGTATCTGTTGAGAAATAGGGAAGCCCTGTTCCCATGCCAAAAATGACAACTCGTCCTAATTTTAGATGTCTGTCAGCCTTTAGCCTGATATATGGCTCTGCCACGGCGGAAATTTCAATAGCAGTCTGAACACGTACAGGAACGTCTATCTGCTCAAGCATGTCTGCAACAGCCAAGCTGTTCATGACAGTTGCCATCATTCCCATGTGGTCGGCACGAGAGCGCTCGATCTTTCCTTCGCCGTCATTGACTCCACGCCAGAAGTTACCGCCTCCGACTACGAGTCCGACCTCAACTCCAATTTCGATACAAATCTTGATTGCTTCGCAGACATTTCTGATGACATCAAAATCAAGTCCGGTTTTCTTTTCTCCTGCGAGTGCCTCGCCGCTTATTTTTAGTAAGACTCTCTTGAATATTGGTTTTTGCTCGGTAATAGTACTCACCCCCGATTATATAATTTCACTTAGACGATTATAATATATAATGGGTAAAATGGGAAGAAGAAATTTGTAACAATTGTCGAATGATTGACAGCTCAAGCAAAGATGCTATATATTGGATGTATCTTGGGTGCATCTTGAGACAACTACTGATCGGAAAGCGGTGAACATAATGAGTGTTAAATCGGAACTGCTAAGATTATTTGAGCAAAATGAAGAAGGGCTTGTATCCGGCAGCATGGTGGCTAAAGAGCTTGGTGTAAGCAGAAATGCTGTTTGGAAAGCTATAGAAGCCTTGCGAGCGGACGGATATAACATCACCGCAGCTACAAACAAAGGATATAGGCTTGAAAGCAGCGGTGACATTCTCACCAAAGCAGGTATACTCGGATATCTTAAGACCAGTGATATATTTGAAGTCGAGGTCTTAAAGTCAGTCACTTCCACGAACACTCTGTTGCGGGAGAAGGCGACAGAGGGTGCGCCTGAAGGCTATCTGCTTGCTGCCGAGATGCAAACTGCGGGCAAAGGCAGACGAGGGCGAAATTTTCATTCTCCTGCAGGACACGGAGTGTACTTTAGCTTGCTTTTAAAGCCCGGCTCAAAGACAAATGAAGCTCCGCTACTTACATCTGCTGCTGCTGTCGCTGCAGCTCAGGCGATAGAGGAAGTTATAGGCGTAAGCGTAGGCATAAAGTGGGTCAATGACCTTTTTTCAGACGGGAAGAAGGTCTGCGGAATTCTGACGGAAGCTGTGTTTGACATGGAAAGCGGACTTATCGACAGTGCTGTTGTCGGAATCGGAATCAATATCACAAAGCCTGAAACAGGCTATCCCGAAGAAATCGCCGACATTGCGACAGCGCTAACAGACGAAAATGCGACAGTAGATAGCCGGAGATGCAGACTTATAGCGACGACGATTAATAATTTCTGGGAATTTTACCAAAATTTGGGAAAACGGGAATTTCTGAGTGAATACAGAAAGCGATCGATAATCTTAGGCAAGGATATAAAAGTGATATCCGCTGATGTGGAAACACCAGCAAGAGCACTGGAGATAGACGATGATTGCGGGCTTGTAGTGCGTTATGAAAGCGGAGAAATTAAGACACTCAGCTCAGGAGAAATAAGCATAAGACTATAAGAAAAGGAATGGGCATTTGGTAAAGCATGAGCAATGAATCATTAGACACAAACATAAGATATCTTAAAGGTGTCGGAGAGGCACGAGAGAAGTTATTTGCAAAATTAGAAATCACGGCACTTCGTGACCTTGTGGAATATTTTCCTCGTGCATATGAAGACAGGACGCAGTTTAAGAAAACAAATGGTCTTACAATAGGTGAAGCGGTGTGTGTAATTGCTCTGGCAGCAACTGCGCCACAACTTTCGCATATCAGAAAGGGCTTGGATATTGTAAAGCTTAAAGCGGTAGATGAAGTGGGTGCACTTGAGCTTACATTTTTTAATCAGCCATTTATTAAAGATGCGATAAAACCGGGGGAGACTTATACCTTCTACGGCAAGGTTGAAGGAACGCTTACCCGACCCGCAATGATAAATCCCCTGTTTGAGATATATCGGGAAGACTCCACTGCACAAAATAAAATAACCGGCAGAATTATGCCGATTTACTCACTTACCGCAGGACTTTCACAGAAAATGCTTCAAAATGCAGTGCATACCGCCTTAGAAAAATGTGGCGATGACTTGCCGGAAATTCTGCCGGAGAGTATCGTGAGAGAGCATGAGCTGTGCAGGGCAAGATATGCGTTTGAGAACATACATTTTCCCGAGGATATTAAAGCACTGGAGATAGCTAGGAAAAGGCTCATTTTCGAGGAACTTTTCGTGCTTGTTTCCGCTATGAAGTTACTCAGAGATGGTCGCAGTGAGAAGACGGGGAGGGTGCTGAGTGCGCCCGATTGGTCTGAATTTTATGGTGCTCTTTCATTTAAGCCGACAGGTGCGCAAGTAAGGGCGATTGAAGATGCGGCGAAGGATATGTGCTCTGAGCGGGCGATGAACAGACTTGTTCAGGGTGATGTCGGTTCGGGAAAGACACTTGTTGCAGCAGCTTGCTGCTTCATGACATGGAAATCGGGTTGTCAATCTGCATTTATGGCACCGACAGAAATACTTGCAAAGCAACACTTTAGCTCGCTTTCAGAACTACTTGAGCCGATGGGGATGAAAGTCGGACTCTTGACGGGGAGCATGACCGCTAAGCAAAAGAGAGATGTCTATGGGAAGCTGAGTTTGGGAGAAATCGATCTGATAATCGGAACTCATGCGCTTATCTCGGAAGGAGTGCATTTTAGAGAGCTTGCCTTGGTTATAACTGATGAACAGCATAGATTCGGCGTGAATCAACGCTCAATGCTGACCGAAAAGGGGGACAGCCCACATGTGCTCGTCATGTCTGCAACCCCGATTCCACGGACTTTGGCGCTTATTATCTACGGTGATCTTGATGTTTCAATTATCGACGAGATGCCACCGGGTCGAAAGGCGATAGAGACTCATGTGATTGGGGAGCGACACAGGAAGCGTGCATATGATTTTATCAGAAAATTAGTCGGTGAAGGTCGCCAAGTCTACATCATATGCCCTATGGTGGAAGAAAGCGAAAAAATAGAAGATGGGGTAACGATTGTAGATGTAAGATATGACTTAATGGTTGGATATAACAATGCGGAGCAAGAGGCAATTTCCGGCTCCGGCGTTTCTCTTAAGTCGGCGGTCGAGTATCACAAGCAGCTTCAAAAAGAGATATTTCCTGATCTGCGTATTGAGCTTGTGCATGGTAAGATGCCGTCTAAGAAGAAGGATGCTGCTATGAATGCGTTTGCACAAGGTGAGGCTGATGTTTTGGTTGCGACTACAGTAGTTGAAGTTGGTGTCGATGTGCCGAATGCTTCGCTTATTGTTATTGAGAATGCTGACAGATTCGGTTTGTCGCAATTGCATCAATTGCGTGGCAGAGTAGGTAGGGGGGAGCATGAGTCATTTTGTGTGCTCTTTAGAGGGGCGGCAGGCGAGAATTCGAGAGAGCGGCTTGAAATCATGCGCTTAACAAATGATGGATTTAAGATTGCTGAGGAAGACTTGAAGATTCGTGGGCCGGGTGATTTCTTTGGCTCTCGTCAGCATGGGTTACCCGAGATGAAAATTGCCGACCTTGCTGCGGATATGTTTGTTCTAAATCAGGCACAAAATGCGGCTAATGAAAACTTGCGTGTTGATCCTGAATTAAACCTTCCTGAAAACCGTAAGCTAAAAGAGAAGATTGCGCAGATGTTTGAGCTGAATGTTGATAGGCTTAATTGATAGTTGATAATCGTCGTAGGGGCGAACTGCATCTCGGTCGCTCGCCAATGATTTCATCAGCCCCCGTAGGGGCGACCTGCGGTCGCCCGCATAGCTAATTGCATTATGAACAAGGTGATTATAGTGCCGGGACTCGGAACTTGTATTTTTAGCGATTTCGTCGCTCAGACATGTAAATACCGATACAATTATGGGGTTATCGCAAAACGAGCAATAACCCCATAAACGTATATGAAACTTAATAATATAAGCTAAAAATCTATCATGCAGAAGTCGGGGATTCCGGCAAAAGCCCACCTTGGATCGAAGGGGGAGACTCCGCAAAAGTAACAGGAAGTCCGACCGATAGGAAAAAACTTTTTCCTGTTTGTAACTGAAAGTGCAAATGAGGTTCGGACGTACTGCCGGAATTTCCGCATTTAGCGATGATATCACCTTGCTTTACCACATCCCCGACCTTGACATTGATACTCTTAGGCATAAGGTGAGCCAGTACACTGTATTCATATTCATGATGTTTTATAGTGATATAGTTTCCTCTGATGTCCATAGAGTCACAATACACATTTTTTCCGTCAACAAAGCTATCTTTTGAGCTTCGGTGAACATGCACAACCACACCGTCAGCGGGTGCAATAACGTCTTGGGCGTAGCAATAATAATCTTGCAGATTCTTAGCATTACCTTGAAATGATTTACCCTCATCGTCAGTAATAATAAAATCGTAAGCATAAGTTTGTGATACCGAGCCGCCGTGTTGTACATATTTGTTAGAGTCACCATCAGCTACAGTCCATTTGCCTGTAAAAGGCAATATATATTGACCTTTCGTAGTGAAGATTCCCGGTGTCGGCATTTGCCCGAGATTCATCAATGAAACACACCAATCTCCCACAAACTGATACATTGATTGACAAAAATTATATATTGATTGGTTTAAGAAAACAAGCAAACCAAACCAATGCAATCCAAGGGTAATTTCATCAGTAACTTGAATATGCCATGACTCGCCAACACCAAATAAATCAACAATAATTCCTGCAACAAACAGCCACATCAGATAACCTGAAATTCGTATCATTAGTCTGCCAATCTTAAATCTCCGCAGAAAAAGATTTGCTATCTGAAATATTATAATTACACCTAAAACCATTAACCTCAACATTTTAATGCACTCCATGATATTTTTTTGCTACTACGAGCTTCTATTTATATATAGAAGCAAAGTTTTAAAAACCTGAACTGCTTTTGTAAAAAAAATTAGAAAAATGTTTTGGATTATATACATATGGTGAAATTTTATGAAGGTTGTTGACCGTGCAATGCTCGTCTGCCAAAGCAGTGGGTCTGGAATTTCTGTGCAAAATCCAAACATTGGGTGTAATATTGCTATAATTAAGTGCAAGATGTGTGTTATAATAAGATCGAAAAAATATTTTGGAGGGACTATGAAACTTAAATTATTCAGAAACCTAGGTGCGCTATTGTTAGCTATGGTAATGCTACTGACCCCGATAACAATGGCAGCGGCAGCACAAAACGGCACAGATGAGCTGGTAACAAGAGGTGAGTTTGCAATGCTGGTCAGCAATGCATTTGACCTTTCAGCTGAACCGGGGGCAGAGAACTTTTTAGATGTGCCGTCAGATCACCCCTTTGCAGACGAGATACTGGCAGTCAAGTCAAATGGATACATGGTTGGAAACAGCATGGGTAATTTCTTTCCTAATGCCATAATTTCAGGTGCGGAAGCTGCAATGCTACTTAACAATGTCATCGGATTTGACGGACAGAGAGTCGCTCAAGCAGAAAACTTGACAATCCCGACATGGGCGATACCCGCAGCATCAGTTCTTATAGACCTGACGATGGTTGATGCAGCTCTTATCGAAAAACCGCAACTGACAATGAGTGCTGCAACAGAATTTATCAATGCTCTTTCGCTTGCTATGCTGATACCACAGGGGACTCCATATGCACTTAAGCAAGCGGAACTGCGCGACAACTTTTTCTCATATATCAACAGGCAGTTTCTTGCAACGGGTACTTTTAACCCCGGACAAATTATAGCTGCGACATTTACTGATGTAAGCTTTACCGTAGTTGAGCAACAGGAACAAATTTTGACGGAAATTCTTGCAAATCCGAACCATGAGTATGGCTCTAATGAATGGATGATTCGTGAGCTGTTTAATATGTTTATGGACTATGAAGCAAGAGCAGCATCAATCAGCAGACTTGAGACATATTTTGATGCGATCAGGGGTGCGGATTCAATAGAAGAACTATTGGAAGTTGCAAGAAGATATTCAACATACTTTAGCATAATGCCATATTACAGTATTGGATTTGTTGGTGATGCAAGAGTCGATGCCACGCAGTGGGCGGCTATGATAGTTGCAAGTCCTCTGGATTTGGGTTCGAGAGATTTCTATGTTGATGACCCGGCGCTTGCCGGAATCCATGCGGCATATAAGGACTTTCTAGTTTCACTTTTGAGCTATATTGGTGAAACTGAGGATTTGGAAGCCAGAGCAGAAGCGATTTTCAGGATTGAGCAGGCTCGTGCTGCGAAAACTCCGCCGGTAGAATATTTGGTCGATCCTCAAGCGCTCTTTGCAGAAACAACTTGGGAAAGAGTTCTTGAAGCCACAAGTGTTACCCAAAGTATTACATTTAACGAAGAAATATTTGAACATGCACTGCAAATGAATGTATATAGCAATGTTATAGAGTATCTTGAATTCATTCAGAGCCTTTATGTTGAAGAAAATCTTCAAGTTCTCAGGGATGTGGCACTTGTAAATGTACTTTCGTTTTTTTCCTCTGTTCTGAGTGACGAAGTGTCAGCCTTGGGTGAAGATCTCCAGGCGGCATTGTTTGGCGGAATAGGCGGCGAGCGCCCAAGTCTTGAGCTGCGTGCGCAGTCATTTGTGACATCGCAAATGTGGCGTACATTCTCTCGCTTGTACTATCAAAGATTTAGTTCCGAAGAAATAAAGCAAGACGTAATCGAAATGGTAGAAGATATCAGGGCAACTATGCGAGACATGATAGGTGAACTTACTTGGCTTAGCGAGGAATCTCAGGTTACAGCTATTGAGAAGCTTGATGCGGTAAGAGCATTTATAGCTTTTCCGGACGAGCCGATAGAAGAATTAGACTTCGATATACGCTCACAAGCAGACGGCGGATGCCTGGTAGAACTCGCGTTCCAATTATCAAGATTCAATCTTGATTTTTGGCTTGAAAGACTTGAAGGCTCTGCAGAGTCAAATGTATGGGAAGGCGTACCTACATCAATAGTTAATGCATTTTACTCCCCTATGGACAATGCTATCATTATACCTGCAGGAATATTGCAATATCCGTTTTATTGCCCTGATGCTCCAAGGGAGCAGAATCTGGGCGGAATCGGAGCGGTTATAGCGCACGAATTTACACATGCGTTCGATCCGATGGGATCTCAATTTGACAAGGTGGGAACTCTTAATAACTGGTGGGCAGAAGCTGACTATGTAGCATTTAATGAGCTTACTTCAAGGGTTGCCGAAGTTTTGAATCAGATTGTATTTGTAAATGATGTAAGCCTGAACGGTGCATTTAGTGCAGGTGAAACAATTGCTGATCTTGGAGCGATGGAAGCCGTGCTTGCAGTGGCAGCGCAGATGCCTGATGCCGACCTTTCATTGGTTATGGAATCTTGGGCAAGGATCTGGGCTGCACGTATGGCTCCTGAGGTGGCTCAGTTTATGATTTTAAATTCCCCGCACTTGCCTATGAAGCTAAGGGTGAACTTCATACTTGCTCAACTTGATGAGTTCCATGAAGTGTATGAGACTGCACCGGGTGATGGCATGTACATTGCGGAAGAAGAACGCTTGAGCTTCTGGTGGTAGGAGCTATAAAGCTAATTTAGTTAAATAAAAACTTAGGGCTATCGCAAATTTTTGCGATAGCCCTAAAAGTAGTTAACCGTGTTGTATTGGATTGGAAGGATTAGCTTATTGTATAACTTCCGCGAACCAAGACTCTTACAGTGTCGGCGGTGGCTCTGATTCCGTTGCCTTCGATAGTGACGAGAGTCATATGGTTGGCTGTGAGTGCAGAGCCATCAGAAAGAGCGTTGCCAGTAGTGTAGTTTACAAGAGCCGGTTCTGAGCTACCTACAAAAGCGGTAGCCGTGCCGATTCTGAGCATTATCTCTGTTCCAACAGAAGCGGTGAGAGTCTGATCTCTATTAAGTGTCACAACATGGAATCTGTCTATAGTACCAACGCCACCTTGATCGCCTGCGCCGGCTTGGAGCTGGGCTTCGAGTTCAGCGATACGAGCTTCAAATCTCTGAACCATCTGCTGCTCGGTGGTCCTGACTTCATTCATTACCTGAGGTCTAAATATATTCGTGAGATAACTAAGTGTAACAAATGGGTCAGCTTGAGTACCGGGTGAATTTGGTGAAGCAAATGCAAGTATGCTCGCTCCTGATATAAATACTACAGCTGCCAGAACGACAAGTCCGATTGCCAGTTTGTTTTTCAATATTATAAATCCTCCGTTTTGAAGTTGATGTTTTACTTTACTAAACGATATTTTATCAATAAACTGTAGATATTGCAATAATTTTTTAAAATGATAAGCCACTTGGGATGTTTGCTTGTATTACACATCAGTATTGCAAATCACAGCCTTTGGCAACATATTTATAATATCAGTCGCAGTGACAGAATATTCGCCCAGCTCTAAAGCACACATATCCCCGGCAAGACCATGTAAGTATACAGCGGTAGTAACAGCATCTTTTAAAGTAAACCTCTGAGCAATGAGCGCAGCGATCATTCCTGCCAGCACATCGCCCGAACCGCCTTTAGCCATTGAAGGACCGCCTGTTGTATTGATATATGCGGTACCATCAGGTAGGGCGGTAATGGTTCTGTGTCCTTTAAGTACCAAAGTACAATTGTGCCTGTGAGCAAATTCACGAGCAGAGCGCAGACGGTCGCCTGATGTAAGGTCTCCGCCAAGCCTGAGATACTCGCCTACATGAGGAGTCAAGATGACAGGAGCAGCAGTTTGCTCAAGAATTTCGAGATTTTTGGATATGGCATTTATGCCATCAGCATCTAATACTATAGGGCAACTGGTAAGCCTTAGCGTAGATAGCACAAGTTCTGTTATATCAGGCGATTGCCCCAAGCCCGGACCAAGCAATAAGACATCACACTCACCTGCACGCCTAATTAGCTCTCCGGCAGCATTTGCAGCTAAACGACCGTCTTTATCGGCAGGGAGCGGGAATGGCATTTCTTCGTTAAGCTTAACAGCCATCGTGCCATATATAGTTTCAGGCACGCCCAAATAAACAAGTCCAGCACCTATTTTAGATGCAGCACGAGCTGCCAAAGCGGGTGCACCTGTATACCCAACACTGCCGGAAACAATCAGACAACGTCCGAAATCACCTTTGTGAGCATCCGGTCGCCTGCGTGGCAGCCGAACCTCACCGTGTGTCATCGCAAAAACAGGGGAAATTGCACCTTCGATTACATCATCAGGTATGCCGATATCGCAAATGCGAAGCTCTCCGCATCGAATACATCCCGGCTCAACGAAATGACCGGGTTTTGCCATAGAAAAAGTGACGGTAATATCCGCCCAAACAGCATCACCCAAGATAGCTCCTGTATCGGCGTGAACACCGCTTGCAATATCAGCAGAAATTACACGAGCGGGGGAGTTATTTATACACTTTACAGCGCTTAGTGCCTCGCCTTGGAGCTCTGAATTGAGCCCTATTCCGAAGATAGCATCGACAATCACATCGCAGGAATCAACATATTCGAAAACGTCTATAGACGACGAAAAAGGTTCGAGCGAACCTGCGGCGAAATTTAACTGTTGAAGCATTGCGACAGAGTCCTTTGTCATTTGTTCTTCATCACCGATGAAGAACAGCCGAACAGGGATATCTTTGTTTAAAAGATATGCCGCTGCACCTATTCCGTCACCGCCATTATTACCGCTTCCGGCAAATATTGCGACATTGCCACCCGGTTTTAAAATCTCAATAACTGTCTGTGCAAGATTCTCAGCGGCATTTGACATTAATTCCTCGCCCGGAATCTTTAATTCCTCTATTGCATAGCTGTCCATTTCACGCATTTGCGCAGAATTTGTAAGCTTCATTTTGGAGTTCCCCCTAATTGAATCACGCCCTTTTAGTTGTCTCACATGATATCATCTGAATAGAAATTTTTCAAGCTCAGTACAGGGGGATGCGCAAGATAAGGAATATGTCCCTCTCTCTTACCTCAAAAAACACTTTTTTTGTTGCAAAATCCATAACATTGTGATACTATCCACGGTAGCCCTTTTGCCTTGGGACAAGAGGGTTTTTTATAAGAAACTGACGGGAGTTAAGTCACGTCAGCTTAGAGGTGTATCGGTATGAATGAAAAACTGGAACAATTGAGAAGCTCTGCCCTTGAAGCTTTGAGCAGTGCTGATTCGAGCACGGAACTTGAGTCATTACGAGTCAAGTTTTTGGGAAAAAAGGGCGAAATCACAGCGATATTAAGACAGATGGGCTCACTATCCGAGCAGGAACGTCCGATAGTCGGTCAGCTTGCCAATGAAGTCAGAGCAGTGATTGAAGAAGCGATAGCTGATAAAGCGAAGGAACTTGAGGCAAGCAACCTTTCTGAAAGGCTTGTTTCCGAAGCTTTGGACGTCACGATTCCCGGCAAAGAATTTTCAGTAGGACGTCGCCACCCCATGACGATAGTTCTTGATGAAGCAAAAGAAATTTTTATCGGAATGGGCTTTAATATTGCCGAAGGTCCTGAAGTGGAATTATCTTTATATGATTTTGACAAATTAAACATTCCGGCGACGCATCCGGCTCGTGAATGGACTGACACTTTCTACATAGCAGAAGATGAATCAATCCATCTGCGTTGCCAGACATCACCTGTGCAAGTGCGAGTCATGGAAAATCAGAAGCCCCCGATACGAGTAATATCGCCCGGGAGAGTCTATCGTAAAGACGAAGTTGATGCCTCGCATTCACCGATGTTCCATCAGATAGAAGGCTTGGTGATTGACAAGGGAGTTACGATGGCTGATTTAAAAGGCACACTTAATCTTCTAGTACAAAAACTCTACGGAGACAAGGCGAAAACACGTTTCCGCCCACATCACTTCCCATTTACAGAGCCATCATGCGAAGTAGATGTGCAATGCGTGGTCTGCGAGGGTAAAGGCTGTCGCACATGTAAGCAGAGCGGATGGCTTGAGCTACTCGGTTCGGGAGTTGTCCACCCTAAAGTGCTTGCAGGATGCGGGATAGACCCTGATGAATATTCAGGATTTGCGTTCGGTATCGGACTTGAACGCATGACGATGTTGCGATACGGAATAGACGACATGCGGCTTTTATTCGAAAATGACTTGAGATTCCTCAATCAATTCTAGTTGGGAGTACGAAATATGTTAATATCAAGAAAATGGTTATCTGACTTTACAAATATAACTGCATCTTCGCAAGATTATGAAGATGCTATGACAATGTCCGGCTCAAAGGTTGAGGTGACATTTGAACCTTCGGAAGAAATAAAAAAAGTAGTAGTAGGCAAGGTTCTCGAAATGGAAAGAGTTCCTGACTCAGATCATCTGTGGGTATGTAAGACAGAGGTTGGGCAAGATGAGCCTGTGCAGATAGTTACAGGTGCGCAGAATGTCAGGGTAAATGATATGGTTCCCGTCGCACTACACAAATCGACTCTGCCCGGCGGTGTTAAAATCACAAAAGGCAAGATCCGAGGAGTCAAGTCAGAGGGTATGCTATGCTCAACGACAGAACTAAATATAGACAAAGATGATTTTCCTTATGCAACTACGGGCGAAGAAGGCATTTTCATATTGCAAGAAGACTGTAAGCCGGGTGACGATATCAGACCGATAATTGGTGCTGATGACAGTATTGTTGAGTTTGAAATAACCAGTAACAGGCCTGATTGCCTTTCGGTTATAGGACTAGCTAGAGAAAGTGCCGTTACTTTCGGAACGAAGCTTAAAATACCACAGCCACAAGTCAAAGGTAGCGGTGGTGATATAAATGAACTGCTTGCAATCGAAATAGCAAGCCCTGAGCTCTGCCCCCGATATACAGGCAGAATGGTAAAGGATATTAAGATCGAACCCTCGCCGAAATGGATGCGCCAGAGACTCCGTGCAGCAGGTGTTCGCCCGATAAATAACATTGTTGACATCACAAACTATGTCATGCTCGAATATGGTCAGCCCATGCATGCCTTTGACTATGCTTGCCTTGATGGCGGGAAAATCATAGTAAGAACAGCCAAAGAAGGCGAAACGATGAACACACTTGATGGCACTCCGAGAGAGCTGACACCGGACATGCTCCTAATTGCAGACTCCAAAAAGCCTGTAGGCATTGCAGGTGTAATGGGTGGCGAAAATAGTGAAATCACAGAAAACACCAAATATGCAGTCTTCGAGTCCGCTAACTTCAAAGGCGTATCAATCAGAAAAACAGCAGGTGCATTAGGCATGAGAACAGATGCATCAAGCAAATTCGAAAAAGGACTTGATATAGCCAACACCCTGCCTGCCGTGCAAAGAGCGTGTGAGTTGGTTGAGCTTCTAGGCGCAGGTGAAGTTATTGACGGAATCATCGACATTCGAGGGGAACAAGTTGCTCCTACCAAACTGAATCTCGAAGCAGAGAGAATAAACAAGTTGCTGGGTACAGACATTGATGAATCATTTATGGTCAGCACTCTTGAAAAGCTTGGATTTGAAGTAAGCAACGGCATAGTAACAGTTCCGTCATGGCGGGGAGATATTGAGCATTTTTCTGACTTGGCAGAGGAAATAGCTCGTTTTTACGGATATAATGTGATTGAGCCGACCTTGCATGAAGGTTCGCCCGATGGCGGATTTACTCCGAAGCAAGCTGCGGAACGTCATGCAATGAGCCTGTGTCGTGCAATGGAATATTCGGAAATTTACACATATTCATTTGTCGGGCAGACCGATTATGACAATATAGAACTGCCCAAAGATTCGCCGTTGCGCAAAGGAGTGACAATCCTCAATCCGCTCGGAGAGGATACGAGCATAATGCGCACGACTTCACTGCCATCTATGATGGGTACGCTTATGAGAAACTGGGGGCATCGCAACCCGAAAGCCAGGCTCTACGAGATGGCAATGGTCTACATCGATATTGGCGAAACTCTGCCTGACGAGCGACCGATTTTAACACTCGGCGCTTACGGTAATTGCGATTTCTTTGAAATAAAAGGTGTTTGTGAAACGATTCTTCGTGAAATGCGAGTTAAGAATGTAAAATTCAAAGCAGAGCAAAATGACCCATCGTATCACCCGGGGCGTACGGCTGCGATATTCTCAGGAGAAACAAAGCTTGGTATCGTAGGACAGGTACATCCGACTGTTGCGAAGAACTATGGCATGAACGAGGCATATGCAGCACAGATAGACTTCTTCAAGCTGCTTGATTGTGTCGATGGCGAGAGCACATATACGCCACTTCCACGATTCCCGGCGATCACTCGTGATATTGCAGTTGTTTGCGACCTGAGTGTTGCAGCAGCGGACTTGACTGATTGCATCAAGAAATCAGGCGGAAAGCTCCTGCGTGAAGTGAAATTATTCGACGTTTATACAGGTGACAGGGTGCAGAGCGGGAAGAAAAGTGTGGCATTTTCACTTACGCTTCGCTCTGATGAACAGACACTTACGGACGAGCATGCGGACGAAGTTATGACGAATATTCTTGCAGCATTGTCTGCTGACTTGAATGCGGTTATACGATAGTTGTACTATAAAGTGTTAATTTGTGGATAGAATAAAAGGTATTAAACCCCGGGGCGATTGGAGGATTTCGATGAGTGATGAACATGTAATTGGCAAGCAAAAAAATATTGCTCTTATCGCCCATGATGGAAAAAAGCAAGATATGCTTGACTGGTGCGAAAAGAACAAAAAGATATTGAATAAACACTTTTTGTGCGGTACAGGAACTTCGGCAAAAATGATAACCGACCGTGTTGGACTGCCTGTGCGTGGGTATAATAGCGGTCCGCTTGGCGGTGATCAGCAAATAGGTGCAAAAATCGTTGAGGGGGCTATAGATTTTATCATATTCTTCTCAGACCCACTGAGGGCACAGCCACACGACCCTGATATAAGGGCGTTATTGCGAATTGCGCTGGTGTATGATATTCCGATTGCTACTAATCGTGCCTCGGCTGATTTTATGATAACATCACCTCTGATGAATGAGGAGTATGACCGCAAACTGGCAGATTTTAAAGGTGTGATAAAAGAGCGTGCGCAGACACTGTAGTTTTTTTCCATTACCTCAAAGTGAGGTAATGGTTGTGAAGTTAACTGCGGAAGATTGCAAAAAATTGAATTGACAGCATTAGAGGGGTCGTGCTATACTGTCGAAGCTTGCGATGGCATTCAAAAAAAGTTTCTGCTGGGTGAATGGCATCCTAAAAATAGAATAAACATCTACAGCATGGGGGTATAGCTCAGCTGGGAGCGCGAGTTAGCCTTCTACGATAACATCAACCGAATAATTTATTTTTTCCAGTTTTTTGTAATGGGGTATCATTCACTTGGGGGTATAGCTCAGCTGGGAGAGCGCTTGACTGGCAGTCAAGAGGTCAGCGGTTCGATCCCGCTTATCTCCACCAGAGAGAGCTTGTGTCAATGTCACAAGCTCTCTGACCTTTTTAGCAATCTCATGCGGATATACACCGCCGTAGGTATTTACGCCCTTTGCAAGACGGCTCATAAATAGGCACACAACAATTCTCGAAATTCTGTGCTACAATATCGGTGTGGGCAAAATCATTTTGTAGAGTTTAGAATTGCCTGTGACACACTCAAAAAATATAATTTCGCCTGTCGGTGAAGAAAGAAGGATTGTATGGGTTGGGAGCATATTGAAATACCAAATGGTGAAACGAAATTATTTTGCAATGCAAATATTGCAAGCAGGACAGCGATAAATATTATCTGTGTCCATACACCTATAATTACTACGTTAGCATTGCAAAGAGCCTATGAGCCTTTTGAAAAATATGGCTTAAATATATTCGCTATTGATTTTGCGGGTACTGGAAAAAGCATAAGCGAAAAAAGGCTTTCTCGTAAATCCTTTGTTAAGGACTTAGACAGTGTTGTAGACTATATCGAAAGCAACTATTCTACAGACATTCATATGTACGCCCCTACAGGCATTGGTGGGATGTTTGCTCAATACTATGCGACAACAAACATGAAGTTAAAGAGCCTTGCACAATTTAATTGCATTAACTACAAAAACACAGCAGGTATGGGTTATCCTCTGCCTATCGCAAAAATAATGTACTTTTTTATCAAAACGTTTCCTAATATGACAATTCCGTATAACCCACCAAAATATAACGGCCCCAGACATGAAGAAGATAACGGATTTTACAAAGACATGAAAGATAAATACCCGAGTTTCAAAGGCGTTAGTACAAAGTTCTTAGAAATCGTACTTGCGTTTTTCTTAGCAAAAGACAGCGTTGCGAAAAACAGTGTTTCGATCCCTACCCTAGTTTACAAGATACCACACGATAGATTTATGACACCGCAATTTTTTGATGACTATTATCAATCATTGACTTGCAAAAAAAGGTTGGTTGAAATTGAGAATGGGATTCACAACAGCTACTATTTTGACAACGACGAATTTTGCAAACATGCTTTTGAATGGTTTTCAGAACACTCAGAGCATAAACCGCATATGTGAAAGCGAGATGATAAAAGCAAAATTACGGCTTCCTGCTGTAGTAGAATTGGCACTTAACTGTTAAAGTCGAAAGCGCACAAATTTAAACTTGATATTGTTGGGCAAGAGGTGAGCAAATGATATCGTTGAATCTGATAACAAATCCAAATTACAAGAAAGTCCGTGGCAGCCACACTTTAGAGGTGAGTTGCGCTTATTGCAAGACAATAATCGCCCACTATCAAAAAGTCGGCGAAAGTAACTTTGTCAAGATGTACAATGATCGCATAGTGAGTGGGGTGATAGACTTCTCTGAGCACCACGGAGCTATATTCTGCCCTAATTGCAATGAACGTATTGCAACACGATACATGACCAAAATGGACAAAAAAGAAGCCTACAGACTCGTGCCGTCAGCTTTTCATAAGAAGAAAATATGAAGATTGAATCCGTGGCAAGTTATTCGGCAATACAAACTAAAACAATGCGCCGAGGGCTATACCGAGAGTGTAGACGATTAAAATAAAAGTGAAATTCTTTACAGATAAGGCGAAAGTTTCTCGCTTTGATTGTATCCGCATGAAAAGGCGGATATTTTTTTGTACCAAAGGAAATGTTGCAAGGGTAAGAAGTGAAAACAGTGGAATTAGTCCTAACAGACTTGCAAGCACAATAGCAAGATAGGCGGAATAATAGAGACCGGCGAAAAGCCAGAGGGATTTTTTTAGCCCGAGATTGTGCACTAAGGTATAGCGGTAAGGGCGGTCTGCTTCCATGTCGCAGATATTATTTGCCAGCATAATGTTGGAAACGGCGAGTGTAACCGGCAGAGTGACAAGTCCGAAGGAAAACAGCCACACTAAGTCTATATCCAGCCCTAGTCGCAGATCAGACAGGGAAAAAGAGAGGCCCAAGGGGGAAAATGCAGGGTCATTTATGCTCACAACAATGAACATTATGACTGTGCCAACGGTGAAGCCGGAAAAAATCTCGCCATAAACAGACTTGCAGATAGGTGCAGGTCCAAAGGAATAGATGATGCCAATAAAAAAGCAAAACGCACCCAAAAACAAGATAGTGACCCCATGTAAATATACGAGATAAAGCCCCAGACCGAGCGATATCAGCATCATTATGCCGATTATGCCGAGGCTGATTAAGCGCCTGTAGTGTGGGGCGCTATTTTCTTGCTTGGAATTAAAATGATTATTAGTGGCTGTGACTGCCATGTCCAGCATCAAGGCAGCGATGAGATAGATGAGAGAGCTGCGTACATTTATGCTTCCCGTGATAAAAAACACATATGCTAGTGCAGCGCAAAAGGGTAAAAATGTGGCTAGTTTTGTTCGGATTTCTACAAAATCTAAGAAGCGTTTCATGCTGTATCACCTGCTCTTTTCCATTTTAAGGCGATGCTTTCAATGATGTCAATTAGTAAAAACAAGATAAAACCTGCAATTGAAAGCGCTACGATACCGGCGTACATCTGCACATAATTTAGTCGCATCCAGGCATCTAAAATAAAAAACCCCATACCACGCCGTGCTCCATATGCTTCTGCAAAAAACAAGATAGAGAGCGCTGTTCCTAATGAGATTCTGGCTGTGCTAAGAATGCTCCCCAGAGCCCAGGGGAGCGTGACATAGAAGAACACTTGCATCCCATTTGCGCCATAGCAAGTCAAGCTGTGATAGGTCTGCTTGGGGATAGATGCTACACTGTCACGCACTACGATGATAATAGGATAGACTACAATTAAGGTAATCAGAATGATTTTAGACAAGTCTGTAAGCCCGAAAACGAGCAAAACAACGGGCAGGAGTGCGACTCTTGGAATTGGATAAGTAAAATAGAGGAAAGGTGTCAGCACACGTGAAACTATATGATTTCCGGCTGCTAAAATGCCGACGATAAGACCAACTAGCATGGAGAGAATTAAAGCCATAAACACTCGAAATGCACTGTGTTGCGCATGAATTAAAATATCTTGCGAAAGCAGTCCCGGCATGGCTCGAAGCACGACGAAGGGGCTTGGCAAGACATTGAGGTCTGTAAAAAGATAGGCGATATACCAAAGTCCCAACACGAGGAGCGCACCAAATATTATATTAAGCAGCCTTGTCTTTAGTTTACTCATTCGCTGTCCCATTCACTATTGATTATGTTTCGGATCTGCCGGCAAAGCTCTACATAAGCCTCGCTCATTCGGGCATCTGCTTGGCCGAATGTGGGGTTTTCGATGATTTTTAATATGCTACCCGGAGCTTTGGACAGCAATACAATTTTTTGCCCAAGAAAAACAGCCTCGTCAATTGAATGTGTGACAAAGATGGTGCTTGGCTTGCTTGCTTCCCAAATACGGAAAAAGAGGTTCTGGGTGACTTCTCTGGTAATTTGGTCCAGAGCTGAAAAAGGCTCGTCCATTAAAAGCAGGTCTAGGTCTAACAGAAAGGCGGAGGCTATTGCAATGCGCTGTCTTTGACCACCGCTTAAGCTGAGGGGATAACGAGCTTTCAAATGGGCGATGTCTAATGCGCTTAAGAGGTAGTCGATTTTATCGGTGTATTGCTTAACATCCAGTTTCTTGATCTTTAGAGGTAAGACAATGTTTTGATAAGCAGTCATCCAGGGAAGCAGACCGTAGTCTTGAGAAATAAGCCCAATGGTCTTTCGTCTGTGGTCAATTGGCTCACCATCGAGTGTGACTTCACCGCTATGGTGAGTGACTACGCCGGCTATGATGTTTAGCAGACTCGTCTTGCCACAACCGGACGGACCAAGAACAGCACATGTCTCGCCTGATGACAGAGTGAGCGAAAATGCATCGAGGGCTCTGGTTGAATCATAGTTGAGGTTGAGATTTCTTATTATTAGCATGTGCCCCTCACTAAGTCCCGATATCAAAAATAATTTCTGAAACGGTGAGCTGTCTTGTTAAAAGACCACGAGATATTGTGAATTCCAGCACATCTTCCACATAGGCGTATGTAGGTAGACGGTAAGGTGGGAAATAGGGTATGACCAAGGTGTCTCGAACATGCTCCGGATAGCCAACGGTCTCAATTAACATGTCAATGAAATCTTCCCGGTCGGCTGTGTTGAGAAATTCAATTGCTCGATTGATTGCTCTATGAAATGCTTGTAATGAATCCAATTTTGTTTCTGTAACCTCTCTGCGAAACGATAATGCAAATGGGTTTATCTCAAGGTCTCTGGTCGTTGTGAGCAGATTCATTCCTTCTTCTAATGCCATTGTGGCAAATGGGTCCGGCATGATGCCACCCGCAGCATGGTTGTGTAAGAGCATTTCCAGGCGTGTGGGCAAAGCCGGAACTTCGTCTTTGATAATATCGTCCATCGTAAGTCCTGCTGAGCTAAGGGCACGGTCTAGTATATAGTCCATTGATGTGTTGGAGGTCATTAAGACATTCTGACCAGCCAAATCAGCAATTGTCTCGATCCCACGCTGACCGATTAAAGAGGTCATGCCAATAGTGGAGGTTGTAGCCACTAGGTCAATGCCACCCTCTTGATAGATTATTAGTTGCACCAGGTCAAAGATCATTCCGTCAATGCTTGCATCTGCTTGGAATGCGATGTCTCTGTCACGTGGGTTGAAAAATTGCACGAGATTGACCTCTAGCCCCTCGTCTTCGAAAAATCCCTGACCTTGGGCGATGAACAGCGGTAAGCTGTCAAGTGCCGGAAGGGTAGCTATAGTCAGAGGAGAGAGCGTTTTTTGCTGATTATCGCCTGACGGGCTATCTTGAACGACAGGTGATGTGCTACATCCAACCAAGAAGCTAATCAGGAGTGTGGCGATGCAGAGAATAAGTGCGGTTTGTTTAATTTGAAATTTCACTGTTGTACTTCCTTTTGTAAAAATTAAGTTTATGAATTTAGAGGTGTCCAAACGAAGATTCGCTCCCCACAGATTAAGAGATCTAAAATCCATCAGAAAATCTACTGTACCCCGGTGTTGTGAAGGCCTGACCATCGTCAGTAATCCATATGCCTTCTGCGCCATGTTCGGCCAAAAGCTCAATGCCGGAGTCTATGTCGATAATAAAAACTGCCGTAGAGAGGATCTCTGCATAGAGTGCACTGGGGTGAATCACACTTACAGCTCGAAACAGTTTTGCAGGCATAAGCGTATCCGGGTCGATTATGTGCCCATGTGGGATATCGTCTATAAGAAGGTATCGCCGATAGTCACCACTGGCAAATACAGCCATGTTTGTCACGGAAACCACATCTACAATTCTAGTTTCTCCTACAGGGTCTTCTACGCCCACATTCCAAAATTCACGTTCGGGCGGTGGGTCTGCTACGATTACATCTCCGCCCATATTTACAAGAAAAGACTGAAATCCGGCATCTTGGGCGAGTCTTGCTACGATTTCCAGTGCAAAGCCTTTTGCGATCCCACCCACATCTAATGACATATTTTCATAAGGCAAGAACACAGTGCCATTTTCTGCATCAACAACAATATCATGAATGTTCGTATATGTGTTTGCCGCTTGAAGCAGCTCCATATCCGGCAGTGTCGGGGTATCTGCGTGACGATGAGTATGCCATATTTCAAGCACCGGTCCAAGGGCTATATTTACTGTCCCATTTGTTAGATGATAAGCATCTATGGAGCGCTCGATTAACTCTATAAGTATTGGGTCAACTGATACATGTGCAAGCCCGGCATTTTGGTTTATAGTGCGGAGATTGTTGAGATTAGGATATTCGTTATAAATATCAAATAGCTGGTGCATTCTCAATAGTTCATGCTGGATAAGAGCGTTGACCGCATCAAATTCCTCCCGGGATTCGGCATAGCCTATAACTTGGGTGATAGTATCAAAAAATTCAAAAGAGACACTATTAAATCTAGTGAGTGCATCTGCAATATTTTCTGATGGGGGGGGTGGGGGCGTGGTTGGTAATTGAGTTGGTGGTTGGGGGATGGTTGGTGGTTGGGGTGGATTTTGCTCGCTTTGACCGTTGCAGGCGGTAAGGAGAAGCATTGCGCATATCAGGAGAAGAAGCAATAAAATCCGTTTTCTCATTAGTTCCTCCAAATCCAAAGAAGTCTGTTATTGTTTACGATCTTTCCCTGCGCCAAATTCAATGTGCGCTTTTTGCAGGGCGGGCAGAGAGACCTTGAGCAAAGTTCCGGTCACGATACCCAAAATTGTGCCCGCAATCAAGAGCACAGGGGAATAGAAGATAAATAGAAGCCAGGTTCGCATGAAAATACAAAATGCAATCAACTGCCCCACATTGTGAAAAAGTGCACCAACAATGCCCAATAGAATGTAAGAAGCCTTGTTTTTAGTGATCCATATTACGAGTATGACTGCAAAAATGGATAAGAATCCGCCGGATAAACTAAGTAGCCCTCCGATCGGTCCTCTCATGAACATATTAAAAAGTGCCTTAAAAAACACAAGGGAAATAGCTTCCTTTTTCCCTATAAATAGCAAGCAGAACATTACAACAATATTGGAAAGTCCCAGTTTCATATTAGGGGGCAGAGCGGGTAGCGGTGGTAACATTCGCTCGAGCCACAATAGTACAATTATGAGAGCGAGCATCATTCCCAAAAAGGCTATTTTTTTTGCCTGAAGTTTATTTTGTCCCATGATGAATTACCTCGTATGACTCGCCGGGGTCTGCGTGAATTTGTAATAATTTTTCCTCATTCTTCGTCGAACTGAACACGCAGAAGAAGGGCGTTCGGCAAACAGGCTGCAAAGTGCCAAGGTCTGTCAATAAATCCCATATGTATGCACACCTGATCGGAACAGTTGGACTTCACAAAAGCGATTGCGCCGTCTCGTACTTCAAATACCACATAGGGATTGTGCTCTATAGAAAAGGTCTGGTCAATATGTAAAGGTACAGCCTTGACCATATCGCCCCAGTAATAGACTTCGCCATAAATGTGAGCTTCATCCTCGGTGTAGGTGTCATCTTCGTTGAGAGCATTCTCGTCTAAGGTAGTGTCATCTTCGATGAGAGCGTTATCCTCTACCTGAGTGTCATCCTCAATGTGAGCGCCTTGCCCCGGTGATGGGGGGGTGTAGTAACGCATAAAAAACAACCAAATACCGATGCCTAGGATCAGGATAACCGAAATTATTATTAATTCTTTTTTGTGCAGAAGCTTTCTATCTTGCATAGCTTCCCTCTTTCATAATGTTTAATACCTGTGTCATAAGGGATTCCAGCTTGACGGATTTGTCGCTGTTTGCCAGTGTGCCTAGGACGTGTTTCGCCTTTTTTTCGTATTTTTTTGCGATGGTATAAGCATCGGCTACACCACCTAAGCGCTGTACATCTTGCAAGAGACTGATGTCAAAAGGTGAGTTTCGTAGCGCCGGTTCTTTTAAATAGCTCATTAACAAGGGTAGATTGACCACCCCGGAGCAAATGTCGTTTTGGGTGGGCTTCTTCGCTTGCGTTCCGTCTAAAACATAGTCCTTGCAATCGTCTATAATTTGAAAAACCATGCCAAAATATGTGCCAAATTTACCAAGGGCTACAATTTCTTTTTCCGGAGCACCACCCATCAGAGCACCGCCATAAGCCGAGATATGGAATAAGGCAGCTGTCTTGCCGTGAATGGTCTTCAGATATTCGTAAAAATGAATGCCTGTATTGTAGTTGTTGCTATATTGCTTGAGTTCGCCCAGGCAGATTTTCGATACGGAAGTTGCAAATTTTCTTGTAAACTGTGTGTAAGGCTCACTGATATCTGAAATTGCGGCAAAAGCCAGGCAGAACAAATAGTCGCCACAGAGGATGGCCTCTTTTTTGCTAAATTTGCTCTGTACACTCTGTATACCTCGGCGTGTGTCAGCTTCGTCTATTACATCGTCATGAATCAAGGTTGCCAGATGCAAGATTTCAACTGCTGCTGCTGCTAAGATGGTCTCTTTTGGCACCAGACCGTCTGAGTCCATAGCGGAGAGAAATAGGAGCTTAGAGCGCACGCCTTTTCCCGGAGCGGATAAGAGATGAGTGGTAATAGGGCGGACTGCTTCCGGCGCTTTTTTGAATAAATCGTGGATTAACTCGGCGCAAAGTGCTTGCGTCGAGTTAATATCTACTTTTTCCGCTATATTCTTATCAAGAAATACGTTAGTCATTATTATAAGTGTCCTTTTGAAAGGAGTTGTCAGCGAGGCTGACTGCGGATAAAACCGATGGGGGTTCGACCCCTCTCAGCTTTGCTTAAGATGCATCCGCCAGTGCATTTTCGACTGCTTCAATCAAGGCTACAGAAGACATGGTCGCACCGGCGAAGGTATCGACATTTGTTGTCTGACCTGAGATTATCGCACCTGCCACTTGGAGATTTACCATATCCATAAAGGCTTGAGTCTCTCTGTGTTCAATGGCTGTGATAGAGATGATTTGACCGTTATCGTCTACCACAACTTCTACAGTTATATCACCGCCGAATCCACCTTCACCTGTGCCTGTGAATGTGCCGGGCGTAAAGCCCGAAGGAACTTCTGCCGGGGCGGTGGGGGCAGGCGCTACGCCGGCTGCATCAGCAAGCGCATCTTCTACTGCATTGATTAGCGCTATGGATGTCATGGTTGCGCCGGCAAAAGTGTCAACCTGTATTGTCTGAGTGCTGATCATTGCGCCGAGCACCAGAGATTCTGCCATTTCCATGAAAGCTTGGGTTTCGCTATGATCTGTGACAGTAATAGAGGCAATTTGCCCTAAGTCACTAATCAAGACCTCTACCGATATGTCGCCGCCGAATCCACCTTCACCAACGCCTGTGTAAACGCCGGGCTCCCACGCAAGGGTGGCAACGGGGTCGTCTTCTACCGAAGCGGTTGGCGGTGGAGGTGGAGCTGCCGGAGGAGGTGGGGGATCCGGAGTCCAAATACTTTGATCAAGTCCGCCACATGCAGAAAGCAAGAGTGTCGCACTAATCATCACAAGAAATATAAAAAAGAGTTGTTTTTTCATTGTAATTCTCCCTTATTCGGCTTAGTCATGGTATAGATACCATTTTTTTACAAAGGCTAGGTTGTCCCAACGCTTTTTGAGCCAAGGCATAAAATAGTAGTCTAACGAGAACACTTTGCCACCGCAGAATATAATCGCAATAGGGGCGAATAAGAGCCACCAGGTGTAAAAGGGAAGCCCTGTCGTCAGAACTAAGATAACGGCGTAAGCAAAAGAGCCCAAAGAAGATAGGGTTGTAAGCAAGCCGGACATCAGAGAAAGACCGATAAGGATACAGAAAATAATAATCGTTGTCTGCCAAAACATTTCTGTTTCGGGTGAGCTAACTACGAAGGTCTCGAGGAACCAGCTAACAGGAGTGGTCTGAAGCCATGCGTAGGTCACGCCCAGCACATTGGTCATAGAAAAGCGAATTTGGTTGAAAAATGTAAAGTCCATTGAGATGGCAGTTCCGGGTATGTCGTATGCCGGACGGAACTGGTTGGCAACAGTATGGAATATGTTTGTAAGCTGAGGAGACCTGAGCCAGCCAAACATATACAGTACATAAGCCCTGTATATAAAGTACATACCCATAAAGAGTCGCAGAGGAACTAAGAAGAATGTCGGCGTACGATTGGAAAAATGCCCGCCTACGAAGCTTCTCTTGTTGCGGATTGTGAAGAACTCGTGCCTTAAGTACGATATGATTTTGTTCCAGCCTAAAATTTGTATGAAATATATGATATTAATAAAATGCTTAGCAAACATCGCCATAAAGGACGGCTGCACGCTGAATTTTTTGCCAAGACCGCCATAGGATGTGCCGTAACGTCCGCCTATGCAGACCATTGCGCCGTGGAATTGGGGTGTATATTCCTTTGAAGGAGCTTCGCCCTTAATCTCGCTTGCGATATTTTCAGCAATGACCGGAGCACAGTGCTCACAGTTTTCTACCATCTGCGGAACAGGGTCAGTTTCGCCCTCGGGTATGTAGAAGATGTTGTCGCCTGCTACATATACATTGGGGTGCTCTAAGGAACGCAGATATTTGTCAGTCTGTACTCGTCCACGGGAATTCTGGGCGTGACCCAGAGCTTCTGCCTTTTGTGCGATGTCAGAGCCTTCAGTACCGGCAGCCCATATAATGGTATGGCTTGCATCACTGCTCTCTTTGCCGTCTTTTTTAAAGTTGATGCCCGCTTCGCTAATGCTGATTACATTTGTCTCTAAAGAGACATTCACGCCCATTTTTTCGAGGCGTGCCATTGCCCGGTTGCGGGCTTTATCCGGTAGAAATGTCATGATTTTGGGGAGCACGTCCAGAAGGTGCATATTGACATCTTCCGGGTCAATGCAGAACTTCTCGCAGGCAATAGGCATAAATTCTGCCAATTCGCCCACCATTTCTACGCCGGTGAAGCCACCACCGATGACATAGAAAGTCAGAAGGGCTGCCTTTCGTGCGGGATCTGTCTCTTTCGATGCTTCTCTAAACATATTCATGATATGCTCACGCAATATCACCGCATCTTCGTAAGACCAAAGGGTGAAGCTATGCTCTTTTGCACCCTCTACGCCGAAAAATGTAGGTTTACAGCCACTTGCCATGACCAGGTAGTCGTATTCGTAATTACCAACTGTACCTGTCAGACATTGATTGTCATAACTTACATCTGTGATAGTGTCAAGTACGATATTTACCTTGCGTCCAGCGAAGATTTTCTTAAGTTCAATCCGAATGCTGGACTCGTCAACACGCCATGCAGCGACCTCGTGTAGTTCAGTCAGCATGGTGTGGAACGGATTCTTGTCAATCAGGGTGATTTCTACGTCTTGACCTTTGAGTTTTTTCTCAAGCTTCTTTGCCACCAGTACACCGGCATAGCCGGCACCCAGCACAACAATTTTCTTAGTCATTAGTAACTCTCCTTACAGCTCAAATGAGTGAACCATCCATGAGTATATCATAGCCATCTGTTAAAGTAAATGGTCTGTTTGCTGAAAAATATAGCCGTAATCAAGCAACATTATCGTAGATTATTTTCCATGTGCCGATGCTGTATATATCGAGCAAAAGAAATAAAAAATCATCAAGTACAACCTGATTCCACCTGTCAAAGGTTACATCATGAATGAGCCACTTGCCTAAGTCCGGTCCTACAGTCTCAAATATGTTAAGGTCTTCCGGACTGTCTGCAGTCCTTCCATATACATGAAACCGGCGGAGAACTTCGCCTTCAGGCCCTTCAGATGCCATAAATGAAATATTACGGTGGCCAAAATAAAAATTGGCAGCATCAGCAAAATGACCTATAAAGCTAAAGTGCTCAGGCTCATCTATCTCGTCACCTAGGTTTTCTGTCAGTAATTCATATAATTTCCTAGCTACAATCGTAGCGCTGTTTTCATAAAGAATCCCGCCCATAGTCATTCTGACAAAGTTTTGCACGGAAACTACTTCACGCCCGTCTATATACAATGCGGGCGTAGAAATACGAACTTCTCTGTTTGCGAAGTTTACCGTGCTTCCAAATGCCTCACTTATAAATCTGAGCGGAACCATAGTCCTGCCGTCTTTAATATATGGCGCAGCTTCAATCGTAGATTCAGCCTCGTTACTTATGATTGATTTGCTGCCAATCGTAAGCATAATATCCGCATCGCCTTTGCTTAAAAATACATTGGGTGACTCCCACCTTATTTCAGCACCGAAAAAAACTGCTATGGTACGCAATGGCACAAAAACTCGTCCGGATAAAATTTCCGGCTGTACATCCAAAAAATATCTGCCGGGCACATCATAAAGCATCATGCCATCACGTATAATATGTAAAGTTGGCTCTGTCGGCACTTGCGCCCCATCAATGAATACGCTTACATCTGCGGCAAGCGCAGTCGGAGCAAATGCAAGCAGAAGCGTAATTATCAGAATAGCTGAACATATCTTTTTCATTTGAAAGCCCCCTTTTATATCTCTATCTTAGGCTCTTTGGGATTTCGACGATAAAGGACAAAACGACTGCCGATTACCTGCACAATCTGGGCATCTGCTTTTTCTGCAAGCTCTGTTGCTGCCTCACGGGCGGTCAGCGGTGAGGAATTAAGCACACGCAATTTTATAAGTTCACGTGCCTTGAGGGCATCACTTGTCTGTGTCACAGTCTCGGCACTTATCCCTGACTTACCTATCTGCAAGATAGTATCATAGTCGTTGGCTATTGCACGTAACTTCGCACGTTGTTTAGAGGTTATCATTTATTCTTCTCCTTAAGTTCATTATGTGGTATTATACAACATAAAATCAAAACCGTCATGTATTTGTTTTGATACATTGAGGCGAGTAATTTACAACAAAAAATCATTTATGCAAATTTTCTCAAAAAAACATGATAAATTATAGCCTTTAGGGTGTATTAAATTATCTTCTTCTGATATAATATCGGAATGTCGATATCGACAACAACAAATATAAAACGCAAAACAGGAGGAATTAGAAACAACATGGCATATTGTACCAAATGCGGGCAGCAGGCGCAGGGAGAGGCGAAATTTTGTCTACATTGCGGCGCACGTATCCCGGATGTTCCGCCACCGCCCAACTCTCAGACATCTTCTAACGAACATCATACACATCATGGGGCGACCCCACAGAGCGATGCAGAGGCGAACAAGGGTATGGCAATTATCGCTTATTTACTGTTCTTTGTTCCGCTTCTCACCGGAGATCACAAAAAATCACCATTTGTCAAGCACCACACCAACCAAGGCACGATACTGTTTATCTTCTCTGCCGCTTTGGGCATTGCGCTGAACATAGTGCTGTCAGTCCTGCGTGCGATTTTTCTAAATTTATTCCTATGGCCGGTTTTCGGAGTCCTCAGCGCCATACTAAACGCACTATGGCTTGTGCCAACGATATTCTTAATCCTCGGCATCATAAATGCTGCAGGTGGCAACACAAAGACCCTTCCTATCATTGGCGACAAATTCACAATCATTAAATAGTGAAAAGGTTCACTTTGAACCTTTTCACTTATCACAGCATAATATTCCCCGGTATTGCACGGCAATACCGGGGAATATTTATTATTAATCATGAAATCGGTACGCTAACTTTTGTTATCCAGTAACCAAGTCGGCTACCGCACGCCCGGTCAGTCTTGCCATATTGGCATAGAGAGTAAGGGCTGTGCCACTACCGCCGTATTCGTATGGAAGGAATTGACCATTGGCAACTTCACCTGAGGCAAACAGTCCCGGGATAGGATTGCCATCTGTGTCAAGTACACGTCCATAGAGATCAATAAGAAGTCCGCCTTGAGTACCGAAGACAAAATGTGTGTCCATTATGCGAGCGAAAAATGGAGCTTCAGCAATTGGAGAAAGGTGATTGGCAGGCTTGTTAAAGTCAGTATCCACACCTGCTGCGACCATGCCGTTATAACGCTCTACAGTTGCTACTAGAACATCCGGATCTACGCCGATGAGCTCTGCAATTTCTTCGATGGTATCGGCTTTAAATACACGCCCGGCTTCAATGAGCGGCTCTAGGGCTTCGCTAAAATCAGCTGAGTCAAACACAGTGTGGAAATAAGCATATCCACGGTCAATGGTAGCGACAAGACGAGTGAGCGAGTATTCAGACTCATCTACAAAACGTGTGCCACCTGTACCGACCATGACACCATGAATCGGAACTCCAAAGCCGTTTGGCGCAATGGCAATCGGGCGCATAAATGTGTCTGCACCGGCTTCGATACCCATTAGCAGACCGTCACCTGTCACGCCTATAACGCCAAGAGATACAGGGTTAGAGATCAGTGGATGATAACGTGCCATGAGTTCGGGATTACGGTCGAAACCGCCTGTTGCCAGAACTACAGCTTGTGCATAAATTGTCACCGCTCCACCAGTTCTATCTAATGCATTTACGCCGACTACTGCGCCGTCTTCAATGATTAGAGAGATCGCCGGAGTTTCAATCATAAACTCAGTTCCTTGAGCCATAGCATAGTTGACCATAGGAATTGTGATACCGTATCCCATGCGCTGAACTGTCTGATGGATACGTAGCGGGCTTGCACGGTAGAAATATTGTAGCAGTTCATCTTGTCTAAACTCTACCCCGAGACTCTCAAGCCAGTCAATTGTGTCTGCCGATGTTTGGGCAATGTGGCGAATCATAGCAGGATCAGCAACGCCTCTGCCCATTCTATTTAGAAATGCTTCATACGCATCTGCACTATCCTCAACACCTAAAGCTTCTTGAAGACGTGCCCCGCCTGCTTGGATCATAGATGCGCTGACAGCCGTATTGCCACCGAGAGAGCCGAGCTTTTCGATAACAAGAACTTCCGCTCCTGCACTTGCCGCCTCAATCGCCGCAGTCAGACCGGCAATACCGGAGCCTACGACTAGAACTTCAGTTTCAATCGTGACTGGGGCATTTGGCGCTACAGCAGGTGGTGGTATCATAAGTGCCGCTAAATCGCCGTCGGCTTGTTGTACAGCATCCATCACAGCGCCAACTATTGCCATAGTAGTCACAGTTGCGCCTGCAATAGCATCAACGATTAGGGACTGATTGGCAACAATTTCTTCCGGAATGCGCACGACAGGGACTTCGGCAATGTTGGGCGATTCGCTATGGTCAGTAACAGTGATGGACTCAATTTGGTCAGCGGTAAACACCACTTCGACAGTGATATCATCATTGTAGCCTTCTGCTACACCTACGAATGTGCCCGGTGTAAACAATGTTTCTTCTGGTTCTGGTTCCGGGGCGGGTGGTGGTGGTGCCGGGGGTGGCGGTGGTACCGGCGCAGGTGCCGGTGCCGGTGCTTCCGGGGCTGGTGCCGGTGCAGGCTCAGGGTCTGCACAGCCGACCGCAATACCAATCACCAGTGTCAGAGCAAGTAGCAGTACAATTGCTTTTTTCATTTTTTTCATTTTGGCATTCTCCTCATTTTTAGTTTAAAGCACACATTATTATAGTGTTGGGCTGAGTTTTGTGTCAATAATCGATATTCATAGTCTTTCAAAAAGATGTTTATAACAAAAGCACTAATGACTATCCGGTGAACTGTGGATTTCGGAATACTTTAGATAGAGATATAGAAAAATTTGTCTTGAAATATCCGCTGTTTTGCGGTATAATTTTCTAAGGGAGTTAAAAAACACGTCGGCGTGGTGATATATCAGGCTCGATTGACTAACAGCTTACATCGCATAGATCAAAAAGTGTGGGCAAGCGGTCTTGTGTTTTTAGCTTCTTTGGTGTAAGCGTAACTATCACCAAAATATACAAAAGGAAAGGTAAATAAAATGAAAAAAAGATTACTAGCACTGCTCGTCGTTCTAGCACTGATTACTGTAGCTGTAGCTGCATGTGCGGACGGCCCTGCACCCGCACAACCTCCTGCCGGCGGAGGCGATGCCCCTGCGGCTAACGGAGGCCTGACAGGCGATCCGGTTCGTATCGCTGTTGCAGCTCCGATGACCGGAGACCATGCCCAGTATGGATTGGGCTTCTTCCAAGCGGCAACACTGCAAGCTGAAAACTGGAACAATGCAGGTGGCGTTATGGGCCGTCCTGTAGAGATTGTCCAGTTTGACGACCAAAGCTCCATGGAAGAAGGCGCATCGATTGCTGAGCGTATCGCAGCAGACCCAACTATCATGGGCGTAATCGGGCACTTCACATCCGGCGTTGCAATGGTTGCATCACCGACTTATGAAGAAAACAGCATAATCAATATCTCGCCATCAGCAAGTCACCCTGACTTCGGCGTTGGTCAAGACTTCATCTTCCGCAACAACACAGTTATTCATGTTGAGGCAGCTGCAGGACTCGGCATCGCTGTTGATATGGGTCTAACTCAAATCGGCATTCTGTCAATAATGACTGACTGGGGCGAGAGCACTTCTGCAATCGTAACAGATCTGATTAATGAGCATCCGAACCTTACTCTAGTAGGTCATGAAGAAGTGCTGGAAGGCACAGTTGACTTCAGCCCTGCGATTACTGCTCTGAACAGTGCCGGTGCGCAAGTTATAATCTGCGTAAGCATGTATAACACACTCGGTCCGTTCGCTGTACAATACAGCTCAGTAAACCCTGACATCCAAATCATAGGCTTCTCCAATGCTTACACCCACAATCTCATAGAGCTTGGCGGCGAAGCAGTTGAAGGCGTACGTTTCCCGGTGTCTTTCTTTGGAGCTTCTCCTGCACCTGCAGTACAAGATTTCGTCGGACGTTACATGGAGCAATTCGGTGAGAGCCCCAGTGCTCTGACTGCTCAAGCGTATGACTCCACAGGTATGATTTTGCAAGCTATCGTAGAAGCAGGCGGTACAGAAGACCGTGCTGCAATCCGTGATGCACTTGCTAACATAGCTTACTATGGCGTAACAGGCGAACCGCCGACACGCTTCACACCGGACGGTGACGTTATTCGTGAATTTACAAGAGTTATGATTCAAGACGGAGCTTTTGTTCCTGCTACTTAAGTATTTTAGCATTTAAGAATTAAAGATTTTAGCCGAAGGTATGCGCTCCGCCTTTGAGGAGGAGCGCATACCGGGGCTTAGTTGCTACTATTTTGAAAGGAGGAATTTGCAGCTCATCAGCTGCAATTGGAATCCATTATGTTGATACAACAGCTAATTAACGGACTTGCCTTAGGCATGACATATGCGCTGATTGCGGTGGGTTTTTCTTTGGTATTTGGCATTTTGAGGCTTGTGAATTTTTCTCACGGAGCCATGTATGCTTTTGGGGCAATGATTGCCCTATTTTTTGTTGGAATGCAGGTGAATGTATGGCTTGCCATCGTCCTTGCCATTCTTATTACCGGTGTAGCGGGGGTTATAATTGACAAGGTCGCTCTAGCGCCTTTGCGCAAGAAAAAATCAATCCCGATTGCCGGACTAATTACAACTATCGGTGTATCGCATATTATCCAAAATCTACTTACCATATGGTTTGGAAGTGGAACCAGACGGTTTCCTTCTTTGGTTGATCTAGGTATGGTGGAGATGTTTGGTACTCGAATTGATGCACGGCAAATTATGGTGTTTGTAGTTTCACTAATCTTGATGGGAATACTCACCATAGTAATTAACAAGACAAAAATCGGTCTGGGTATGAGAGCAGTAGAGCAAAACCCGAAAGCTGCAAGCTTGATGGGAATTGATGTCAACTTCGTTATATCCTTTACGTTCTTTTTGGCAGGGGTTTCAGCGGCAATCGCCGGTGGACTCATAGGTAGTACATATAATATGGTGTTTCCAATGATGGGCTTTATGGCAGGCTTAAAAGGCTTTTCTGCTGCGGTTTTGGGCGGAATCGGATCTTTGCCGGGCTCTATTATCGGTGGGCTGATTGTCGGAGTGAGCGAGGCTATGGCAGTTGTGTTCCTTGGTTCTGCATTCCGTGATTCGATGGCGTTTGTAATCTTGGTCTTGGTGCTCATCATACGTCCGACCGGGATTTTCGGCAAGAAAGCTGTTGTGAAGGTGTAGCCTATGAAAACTATGCGAGAGCTTTTTAACAAAGATATTATTACACCGATGGAACAGTTTTTAACAAAATTCCGCATACCTATGTGGATTCTTTTGGCGGTTGTTCTTTTGGCGTGGCCTCATTTTGGATTTAACACCTTTCATATGCGACTGTTTATCATGATCGGAATTTTCTCAATGCTAGGACTGGGTCTTAACATTCTGACAGGATATACGGGACTTGTATCTTTGGGGCATGCCGGGTTTTTTGCCATTGGGGCATATACTTCGGCTCTTTTGATGATCCATACAGATTTACATTTTCTAATTACTTTGGTTGCCGCAGCCGTCACTTCGGCATTTGCAGGATTTTTGCTGGGATTGCCGACACTTAGGCTTTCAGGCAACTATCTGACCATCGTAACTTTGGGTTTCGGTGAAATTGTACGCATGATTATCATGAACTGGCGCAGTGTGACCAATGGTGTTCTAGGCATTCGCTCACCGAGACCTGTAATGTTTGGAATGGAATTTACATTTGCAAATCATGGGTTTTATTACACAATGCTGGGACTCCTGCTACTGACGAGCCTTGCATGTGTCGCTGTGATTCGATCCCGAACCGGGCGAGCTTTCCTTGCTATTAAGGAAGATGAAATTGCGGCAACGATGATGGGAATTCGGATTACCCGGTTTAAAATTTTGGCATTTACGCTTTCGGCGATTATTACAGGCGTGGCGGGCGGATTTTATGCTTCCCTCATGCCACATATTGATCACGATGTATTTACCTTTGATGTGTCGGTTCTTATCCTTTCTGTAGTTATCGTAGGCGGAATGGGAACTATGCGAGGAATGTTCTTGGGGGCGATTATTCTGATTGCTTTCCCGGAAGTTTCCCGTTTCTTGATGGAATATCGCTTTGTGGTTTACGGACTGCTTCTCATTATCATGATGCGCTTTAGACCACAGGGAATATTGGGCTGGAAGTCACGTATGCCTTATAAATTGCCGACATTGGTCAAGAAGAAACTAAAAGAGGGGAGAAGCAACAATGGCATACTTAGAAGTCTCCGACCTCACCAAGAACTTCGGCGGGCTTGTGGCTGTGGATAATGTGAGTTTTCATGTGGAGCAAGGCGAAATCGTATCCATTATCGGTCCGAACGGAGCGGGGAAGACAACAGTATTTAACATGCTTACCGGAGTCTATCAAGTAGACGGCGGAGTGATACATTTTGAAGGCAAGCCTATACACAACAAAGTACCACAAGACATTGTAGAAGCAGGACTCTCACGGACATTTCAGAATATTCGTCTGTTTGGGAATCTGCGAGTGATCGAAAATGTTCTGATTGGGACTCATATTCATACAAAATACGGCTTTTTCGATTCGCTGTTGCGTACTCCTCGTTTTCGCAAAGAGGAAGCGGCGCAGACTATTAAAGCCATAGAGATACTAAAGTCCATCGGCTTAGGAGATCATATCGATAGCTATGCGCAGAGCATGTCTTACGGAGCGCAGCGGAAGCTTGAGATTGCCAGAGCGATTGCGACAGATGCGAAGATTCTGCTTTTAGACGAGCCTGCTGCCGGGATGAATCCGCAAGAATCGGAAGAACTTATGCAGTTTATTCGTTCCTTGCGTGAAAAGGGATATACTATCTTGCTCATTGAGCATGATATGAAGGTGGTTATGAACATCTCAGATCGTATATATGTTCTTGACCACGGCAAGAAAATCGCCGAGGGCGTATCGCATGAAATTGCCAATGATGCTAAAGTCATAGAGGCATATTTGGGAGGAGGTGTGACCCAAGATGCTACGGATTGAGTCACTTCACGCCTATTACGGATACATCCATGCTCTTAAGGGTATTGACATGGAAGTTGGCACAGGGGAAATCGTTGCTTTGATAGGTTCTAACGGAGCCGGCAAGACCACGACACTCGGCTCAATAGCGGGACTTGTGCCGTCCTCCGGGGGTAAGATAGTATTCGAGGACAAAGATATCACTAACTCTGCGCCCCATAAGCTCGTACGAATGGGGATAAGTCTCTCGCCTGAAGGTAGAGAGGTGTTTCCGGCACTGACAGTAGAAGATAATCTTCGTTTGGGAGCGTATTCAAAAAACGATAAGGCAAGCATTAAAGAGTCATTTGAGCGAGTATATACGCTCTTTCCTCGACTGCGTGAGCGGATAAGCCAGCAAGCAGGAACACTTTCCGGTGGTGAACAGCAGATGCTTGCCATCGGCAGGGCTCTGATGAACAAGCCGAAATTACTGCTTCTTGATGAGCCGTCTCTCGGACTTGCGCCAAATTTGGTAGTCATGATATTTGACTTGATACGAGAGATAAACAAGCAAGGTGTCACGATTTTGCTTATAGAGCAAAATGCGAACATGGCACTTTCGGTTTCAAACAGAGCGTATGTGCTCGAAACCGGGACAATCACAATGCAAGGAGATGCGAAAGAACTTGCCGGTAATCCGAGGGTCAAAGAAGCGTATCTAGGTGCGCACTAAAATATCTTGTACTTTAAAAATGTATGAAAGGAATTTAATTGTTATGAAAAAAATCATTAACGATCCAAATGCAGTTGTTTCCGAATGTCTGAGAGGCATTGAGCTTGCGCACCCGGAACTTAAGTACACGCCGGAACTTGAAGTAATATCCAGGAAAGAGAAACGCCCGGGAAAAGTCGGTATTGTATCAGGCGGAGGATCAGGGCATGAGCCTGCTCATGCGGGTTATGTCGGAGTGGGTATGTTAGATGCGGCTGTTGCAGGCAACATGTTCTCATCTCCATCTCCTGACCGCATCATCGAGGGAATTAAAGAGGCAGACGGCGGTGCAGGTGTACTGCTAGTTATAAAAAATTATTCCGGCGATATCATGAACTTCGAAATGGCAGCTGATATGGCAGAGATGGAAGACATTAATGTCAAGCAAGTAATCGTGCGTGATGATGTGGCTGTGCCGGATTCGACTTACTCTACAGGGCGACGTGGGATTGCAGGTACAGTATTTGTTCATAAAATTGCAGGAGCTAAAGCAGAAACCGGAGCAAATCTTGACGAGGTGGTCGCAGTTGCTCAGAAAACATGTGACAATATTCGTAGCATGGGCATGGCTATGACATCTTGCACCTTGCCGGCGGTCGGTAAGGCGGGCTTCGATCTGGGTGAAAACGAAGTTGAAATTGGCATGGGTATTCATGGTGAGCCGGGCGTGGAGCGCACGACTATTAAGACAGCTAAAGAAACCGCCGAAATACTATTGGGCAAAATCATGGATGACTATGATTTCGTCGGGAGTGAAGTAGCTCTTATGGTTAACGGTCTGGGCGGTACGCCTTTAATGGAACTTTACATTCTCAACAATGAAGCTGCACAGATTCTTGCAGACAAGGGTGTAAAAATCTATAAAACTTTTGTCGGCAACTACATGACAGCTATCGAAATGGCGGGCTGCTCTCTGACACTTCTAAAGCTGGACAGCGAGTTAAAAGCACTTTTAGATGCACCTTGCTGCACCCCGGGACTTTGTGTTTGCGGAGGAAAAGGGTAATGGGCTTCCAATTAACTACAGCGGACTATGTGGAATTTATCCGCAAGGCTTACGCTAAGATTCACGAAAATGGAGACTACATAACAGGTCTTGATGCCGCCACAGGTGACGGAGATCACTGGTCTAATCTCAACATGGGATTTGAAAAGCTTGTTGCTATGGCAGATGAGCTATCGACTCTGAGCTTATTCGAAGCGCTCAAGAAGATCGGCATGACAATGATGTCAACGATCGGCGGATCGGGCGGGGTGCTCTACGGCAGTGCATATATGGAAGCGGCTAAAACGACCAAAGATCTGACTGTCTTGACTAACAAAGATGTCTGCAATCTGCTTGCAGCGATGTTAGAGGGGATAATGAAGCGTGGAAAATCCGAGCCGGGCATGAAGACAATGATTGATGCTCTGCATCCTGCGGTTGAGTGCTATAAAGCTTGTATAGCCGATGGCAAGAGCGAGTCGGAAACAGTGCTACTTGTTAAGCAAGCCGCACAAGATGGAGCTGAAAGCACAAGGGATATGGAAGCGGTGCGTGGGCGAGCCTACTACCAGGCAGACAAAGGAGTGGGGCATTTAGACCCGGGTGCTGTGACGATGAGCTATCAGATTGAGATTCTAATGGATGTTATTGCAGCCAAATGCTAAGAACTCCAGAGGCTTAAGCAATAGCCAGATTTGTGAGCGAGGCAAGAAAACCATATGACCTTGTCATCGCAATAAAAATAAAACAACGAATTTAAAGGAGACAAGAAAATGATTAAGAACAATTCATCCGACAGAGGCAAGCATATAGATGATCTGCGCGCCGCCATTGAACATCGTGCCACATGGTTTTATTTTCTTATCAAAGAAGCCCAAAAACGTGGACTGGATTATGAATTTGCAAGAGCGGCTATCCATGCTTGCGGTGAGTTCCACGGTAAGACTAGATATGGGCAAACTGATGACCTGACGAAGTTCGGACCGGAGTTTGCAACTCAGAATGTACAAGATATCTTCGAGATGGATGTCACAACGACGCCTGAAGAAATGAAAATCGAATTCCACTACTGCCCGCTTGTAAATGCTTGGCAGAAACTGGGTGCAAGCGAAGAAGAAATTGCGACTCTTTGTGATATCGCAATGGACGGAGATAGAGGCATCGCATGTGCATTCCCGGCATTTGAATTCGAACTTGGCAAGACAATTGCAAAAGGCGACGACATCTGCGAAGTTTGTTTTAAAAGAAAATAAAAAAGGATAAAAGGTAAATGAGCAGCTATATAACAAGTATCACAGAGGCAATTGGAAACACACCACTAATGCGCCTAGACAGGATTACGAAACATTTAGGGCTTGAAGGGACGGTTTTTGCTAAACTTGAGCATCTAAATCCAAGCTTTTCAAAGAAAGATCGCATTGCATTGGGTATGATTGAATTTGCAGAGCAAAATGGTCTCTTAAAGCCGGGTCAGCCGGTGCTCGAAATGACTAGCGGAAATACCGGGACAGGCGTTGCATTGGTGTGCGCAGCCAAGGGGTATCGGTTTATATGTGTAATGTCGCGCGGCAATTCAGTCGAGCGTGTGAAAATGATTAGGCTATTTGGCGGTGAGGTGGTGCTCGTTGACCAGGCGCCAAATGCGGTAAAGGGCAAGGTTTCGGGAGAAGACTTGAAATTAGTCGAGATTGAGACACAGCGCATACTTAAGGAAACCGGAGCATTTTACCTCAATCAGTTTAACAGTCTTGATAATAGTCGTGCACAGGAGCGGGCTGGGAATGAAATGTGGGAGCAGTCAGGCGGACAGATCGAAGTTTTCGCTGATTTTATTGGTACAGGCGGGACTTTCGGCGGATATTCAAGTGCACTTAAGCGGCATAATCCTGCGGTGCGCTGCTATGCAGTAGAGCCTTATGGATGTGCTTTCTATGGAAATGAGATTATCGAGGGTTCAAGCCACGGTATTCAGGGTGGTGGATATGCAACATATATGCCGAATGCTGATTCGGCGCTCGTTGATGGTACTGTCACTGTAACAGATGCCGAGGCTAGAGAGATGACACATCTGCTTTCTAAGAAGGAAGGTATTTTTGCAGGGTTTTCGTCAGGTGCCAACTTTATGGGAGCTATGAAACTTCTGCAGGGTGCTGAAAAGGGACGGACAATAGGAATCGTCATCAATGACTGCGGGCTTAAATACATGAGCACGAGCCTGTGGGAATAACTTTGATGCACTCTTTCGATGGGGTTCGAAGCCCCTCACCCTAAGTTAATATTTAATGATAAATTCTGCTGATGCCAAAAATGGGCATCAGCAGAATTTTTGGAATAGTCGGAGTTTTGATTGACACCGAAACTCGGAGACTGCATGGCGGTTGTGAAACGGCAGTTCATCATGGCGAAGTTTTAAAATCGCCTTCCGAAAATAAAGTGTAGGGCGTTATATTTTTTTGTATTTTAGGCTGAGAATTGAAAAAAACACTTGCGTACCCCCCTGAGGCGGATTGTAAAAATGACATATTTATGTTAAAAGTGTAAGGGCATGGGGGGTGAGTATATTGAATCACGGCTGGAGGAAAATGCAAAATGCAATTGACGATAAACAAAGTGTAAGTCACTATGTTTTTTTTGTATTTTAGATTGAGAATTGAAAAAACATTTGCGTAACTATGGGTTTTAGTGTGCAATTTGGGGGCAAATCATATCTCTTTTTTGATATTTTTGTCGTATGTTATGTTTTTATGTGCAAATGAGCAATGCATGGTGAGAATTTTCTCGAAGTCCAAGGAGTAGAGTATTCACATTTTGCCAATCAGCTAATCATATGGACTGGAAATTGGAGAGTTTTGCTCCGATATGCTCTTTGCATTAAAAACTTTAAATTTTGAAGTTGATAGGGAGAACAACTTATGCTTTTAACAAAGAACTTAATCAAAAAACGACTCAGCAGATTTACAGCTTTACTCTTGGCGTTGCTTATGATTTCTGGCAGTTTCACAGTTATTGCGCATAATCAGACATCGGAGATTTTTGCTGAAAACCAATCGTTCACAATTGCGATTATTCCGGACATTCGTGTAATTCCACAGTCGATGTGGGGTGACTGTGCATGTTCGGCTGCTGCCGTAATTTCAGATCGAAGAATGACAGCGGAAAGCCAAGCAATATTTGACGCGGTTATTGCAAATATAATAGCAGAAGCACCCGATATTGTGCTTGTTCCCGGCGGATTGACTCGCAGTGGTGAGTATATTGCACACAGATACGTAGCCGAAAGGCTTGCATATTTGCAAGCGGCATTGCCGCAAACGACCATCTTGGTTATGAGTGGTGAGCAAGATGTAAATAACTTGCAGGCTCGTGACTTCTCGGTTTGCCCGGCTTTGCCTGCACAGACGATTACTTCGGAGCGGTTCAGGGAGATATATACCGGATTTGGTTTTGGCAATCCGAATAATGTATATTTTGTGCCTGCATCGGGAGGAACAGGTGGCCTTTCATATGTTGCGCGTCCGGTGGATGCCCTTACTGTAATAGCTATTGATACGGGTAGTGCCGGGGTTATTTCTGATGAGCTTTTGGTATGGGTGCTCAGCCAAGCTCAAGAGGCTCAAAGCAGAGGCGATACTATAATTGCATTTATGCATCACAACCTTATTCCTCACTTTTCTATGCAACCGGAGCTTATGTCGAATACTCTTGTTGATAGTTTCGAGTTGGTTGGAACTATTTTTGCAAATGCCGGCATACGGTATGTATTTACAGGGAACTTACATGCGCAGAGTATAGCCGAGTTTACAACCGAAAGTGGCAACACTGTATTTGATATACAAACTGGTTCGCCTGTTGTCTTCCCATCTCCTGTAAGATATGCCACTTTTACCAAGAGTATAACCGGCAACATAGTAGAAAGAGAAGTAAATATCAGAACCGAGAATATCACAGAAATTGACTTTATTTGCCCCACAACAGGGCAAAGGATTACTGATCTTCAGCAACACGGTTGGGATAATTCTCTTAGCCGTGAAATGTTTGACGGACTTATTGATGATTTGCTGGGTGAAGACGTTCTAAACCTGTCGGGAGTTATACAGGAATTGTTGGATGTGGAGTTTACCAATACTAGAGGAGATGTCCACACAGGACTGCGAGCTATTATAGAGGGTGCGCTCCCTGTTGAAGATGCCTATGGGAATCAGCTTAGCAATGATTTAGGCGACCTAGCGATAGAAATGTTTCGTTTAGGGCTTCCTATGGATTTGGACCTAGAGGGTTTTGAGCTTTTGAATGTATTTGACCAGCCGATTCAAAATAGATTCAGAATGGCTATTGCGGGCAGCAACGTCGGTATGAATATCACTTATGCAAACCTAAGAACTCATTTAATTGACTCGCTTTCTAATCAACTAAATACACGTCTCGGCGATGAGGCGTTTATCAATGGTTTGTTGGACCAAACTCTTGCGGGATTAATTGACATGACAATATATTCGGATGGTACAAACCAATATTCTGTCTTTGATTTTATCCAGTACATTTATCTTAGTGCCATGGCCGGCGATGCAACAAGTGAGCCGTGGGTGGACGCAATTATTGCAGGACTCGAAGATGGCAGCATAACAAGTAAAATGGCAGATTATCTGGTAGAACTTTTACTGCCTGAACTAAACAATCTGCTAAACGGTATATTAATCAATACCGGCGGACTTATAACTGCAGATATTTTAGCGATACCATTAAGACTACTGTTGTTGGGGATTATTGGAAATCCTGCAAGCCTTGGAGGTCTTTTGTCCATGTTCAACCTAGATGTTGTAGATTTACTTGGTGATATCGGCGGAGATATAATACCGGACGAAGTCTTGGATGACTTAGGTGGCATGATAGTAGAATTGGCGAATTCTCTTTTAGCTGGATCCGGATCTGCTCACAGCGACAATAATACAGTGCTACGTTGGGTCGGAGAAGCGGTAATTGCCCCGATTATGTGGGGGGATGTTAACGATGATAGCATAATAAATTTGGCTGACATTGTTATTTTAAGACAGTACATTGTGGGGCACCCTGTTTATCCCGGGGGAGCTATGACAAACCGGTTGGCGGGTGATGTTTTCCATGATGGAATCATAGATATGCGTGATAGCGTGTTGTTAAGTCAGTATTTGGTCGGACATCCTGTTACATTAGGGCCGGTCAATGCGATTGCGATTTTATCTGAGATAAATGCCCTTAACGCTGATTCTATTGTGTTTTCAGTGGGAGAAGTAAATGGAGAGCCAGGTGACTATGTATATGTACCAATTTCGATGGATTCTAATCCCGGAATTGTAGCCTTGATATGGAGTGTGACATATGATAGTACAAGATTGCAGCTTGATTCATTTGTAAACAACATGGCGGCAAACTTTGGTCTTATATCCGGACCGCAGCTTGTTGGCTCAAGAATGTTCAATTTCCAAGGGCATGACCCTATTAACGATTTTACAGGTGTTGGGACCATTCTAACATTGCGTTTTAGAGTTTTGGAAGAGGCTAACGATGGAAATGCTGATATTACAATAATCAATACACAGGCTATGAGCAGTAATTTTGTATTTCATGACACCGTGGTCAACGATGGCTCTGTTAGAGTCGGTCCGGACGAACCCGGCCCGTGGACGGTAACATTTAATCTTAACGGTGGTAGCTTAGTAAGCGGTGAACTTACACAGACTGTGCCGCATGAAGGCAATGCAGTACCGCCAGTTGTAGAGCGATATGGTTATATCTTCCTTGGTTGGACTCCGGTTGGCGGCTATAATAATGTTACAGACGATGCTACTATCACAGCCGAGTGGGAGCTGGTAGTAGTTCCTGGACCGTGGACAGTTATCTTTGATCTTGACGGTGGTAGCTTAGTAAGCGGTGAGCTAGAGCAAGAAGTACCGCATGAAGGCAATGCAGTACCGCCAGTTGTAGAGCGATATGGTTACATCTTTGCAGGCTGGAGTCCTGCCGGTGGCTACAATAATGTTACAGGTGATATTACTATCACAGCCGAGTGGGAGCTGATAGTAGTTCCAGGACCGTGGACAGTTACCTTTGATCTTGACGGTGGCGAACTAGTATCTGGCGAACTTGCGCAGACTGTAGCCAATAATGGCAATGCAGTCCCGCCAACTACCGAGAGATATGGTTACACCTTCCTTGGGTGGGACCCTGCCGATGGCTACAATAATGTTATAGACGATGTTACTATCACAGCCTTATGGGATCCGGATATTACCCCTGGACCATGGACGGTAACCTTTAACCTTAACGGTGGCGAACTAGTATCTGGCGAACTTACGCAGACTGTAGCCCATAATGGCAATGCAGT
>Ga0123355_10000083_pt1 | contig 98844 bp, 103 predicted proteins | sample TergutEmb28metaG_3_FD_89872 | JGI IMG/M metagenome (GOLD analysis project Ga0123355, IMG submission 89872) | Embiratermes neotenicus P1 segment gut microbial communities from Petit-Saut dam, French Guiana - Emb289 P1 | ecosystem: Host-associated > Arthropoda: Insects > Digestive system > Gut ... | reverse complement strand
TTAAAATATATACCAAAAAGAGTTGACAAAGAAAACCTTTTAATATAGTATATAAATCACCTATTCACTTTTTAGGCGAATAGGTGCTAGTATCACACTAGCCAACCCCTTTTTATTCTTTGTAGCTGGCCCAGGGGGACAGCTACATTTTTTTTATTTTAATTTATTTATTGGATAGTTCTTTATAATAGTTGTAACGTTCCATTGAGGCTTCTTTATTGAGTTTTAATAGAATATTAGCTAATTCTTCATTTTTAATTCTTAAAGCATTATATCTAACTTCATTATCTAAGAAAGAATCATATTTATCAAAATCAGGTTCTGATGAATCTAGTTTTAATTTACCATCCATATAACGCATTAATAAAGTATATCCAGCATCTACCGCAAATTTTTGTTGATCAAAAGAGTTTGACATACCACCTTTAATACCCATTGCAACACATGGCGAGTAAGCAATAATAATTGCTGGACCATCATGTGCCTCAGCTTCTTTAAAAGCATTAATTGTTTGCATCATATTCGCGCCAAAGCACACTTGAGCAACATAAACATTTGGATAGTTCATAGCAATTCTAAATAAATCTTTTTTAGAAGTCGTTTTACCCATGTTAGCAAATTCTGCTACTTGGCCTATTTGACTTGATTTACTTGTTTGACCGCCAGTATTTGAATATACTTCGGTATCAAGAACTAAAATCTTAGCATTCTTTCCACTAGATAAAACATGATCTAAACCGCCAAAACCAATATCATATGCCCAACCATCACCACCAACTGTCCAAACACTTTTTGGGGTTAAGTAGTCTATTAAGTCTTTAGGAATAATATCTTTAAATTGATCTTTTAACTCATCCATTTTATCATAATCATTTTTATTTTCGTTCCAGATTTGGTATAGCTTTTTATTATCTTTTAATAATTCTTCTACTCTAGCATGCATATTGTTATATGTCTCTAAGATGCCAAAACCAAATTCAGCATTATCTTCAAATAGGCTATTTGCCCACGATACTTTGTATGGAGTTGAAGGGCACGAACCACCATAAATACTTGAGCATCCAGTTGCATTTGCAATGACTAACTTTTTACCAACTAATCTAGTTAATAAGTTAATATATGGGGTTTCTCCACAACCTGCACATGCTCCACTAAATTCAAATAGAGGTTCTTTAAATTGAATGTCTCTAATTGTTTTTTGTGGATAAATAGGATTTTGATAATTATTAAATAAATCATCTGCCATTTGCTGTTTTTCTTCTTCAAAAGCACCAAATTCAAAACATTTCATCGGACATTTCTTAATACATAACCCACAACCAGTACAATCTGCTTCACTAACGGAAATTAAGAAGCTTTTACTTTTCTCTAAAGCTGGCTTTGCTTGTTCTGCATATTTATCGTTTTCTTCTATTATAAAAGGCCTGACTACTGCATGAGGACAAACTAATGAACACTGATTACACTGAATGCATTTAGTTTTATCCCATTTTGGTACAATTCCGCTCATTTTACGTTTTTCTTTGGCGGTTGTTCCTCCTGGGAAAGTTCCATCAATATGTTCTTTTATTTCACTAACGGTAATCCCGTAGCCTTCTCTAGCATTTATTCTTTCGATTACTGTATTTGGTTTATTTTTATTGAAACTGTGTTCTTCATTTATTTTTACTTTAAGCAAGTTACCAATACTCTCTTTAACTGAAGTAATATTAGCATTAACAATGTCTGCACCTTTTTCGGTAAATCTTTCAACAATATGATTAGTTAAAATCTTTTCATAATCTTTTTGTCCCAATAAATTTAAAATGCAGGCTTCTATAATTAAACTGATTTTACCACCAATTTTATTTTTTAACGCAATATTTTCCGCATCAATTGTATAAACCATAATTTCTCGTTTATTAAGAATTTTTTTAACTTCAATTGGTAGGAATTTATTTAATTCAGCTTCAGTTTTGTTTGTATTTATTAAAAGAGTTCCTTGTTTTTGTATATTTGAAACAATATCAAATTTATGGAAATACTCTGCTTTACTAACTGCGATTAATTCTGGATGATTTACATAGTAAGGAGCTTCAATTAATTCATTTGAAGTTCTTAAATGAGAAATCGTTACTCCACCAGATTTTTTTGAATCGTATTCAAAATAACCTTGAACATAACCTTTTTCACCTAGAATTTTTAAAATATCTTGACTTGCACTAACTAACCCATCTGAACCAAAACCAAAAATCTTAAATTCACGATAATTATCATTGTGTTCATATGGATAGTTTTTGAGGGATGTATTAGTTACATCATCAATAATTCCAATTGTAAAGTGATCTTTTAGTTCGTTCTTTAACATCATAAAGACATCATTAATATCGTTTGGTGTTGTATTTTTACTTGATAGGCCATATCTCCCACGAACAATATTAATTGATTCTTTTTTTAATGCTGATAAAACATCAAGGTATAAAGGTTCTCCTTCACTACCTTGTTCTTTAGTGCGATCTAAAACAGCTATGTTTTCAACACTTTTTGGTAAAACTTTAGTTAAATATTTAGTTGAAAATGGTCGATAAAGATGAACTTCAATCAGACCATAAATATCTTCTTTTTTATTTAAATCTTGCATTGTTAATTTTACGGTGTCGCAAACAGATCCCATTGCAACGATAACATGTTTAGCGTTTTTACTTCCATAATAATTAAATGGTTTATAGTCAGTTCCAGTAATTTGATTTAATTTGTTCATATAATCTGCAACAATATCAGGCAGTTTATTATAAGCAACATTTTTTGCTTCCATACCTTGGAAATAAATATCTTCATTTTGAGCTGTTCCTTTAGTAATGCTCTTACCAGAGTTTAATCCTCGACTACGGAATTCTTTAACTTTTTCTTGATTAACTAATGCTTTAATTTTATTTTGATTTATTTCTTTTACTTGATTATATTCATGACTAGTTCTAAAACCATCAAAAAAATGCAAGAAAGGTAAACTTCCTTCAATCGCTGATAAATGGGCTACTAAAGCTAAATTATAAGCATCTTGAACATTTGTTGATGCTAAAATAGCAAAGCCAGTTCCTCTCGTTGCATAAACATCTTGATGATCACCAAAAATACTTAAGGCATGAGTCGCTAAGCTTCTTGCGGCTACATGGACAACTGCTGGTAACATCTCACCTGCCATTTTATACATATTAGGAATCATTAATAATAACCCTTGACTCGCTGTAAAAGTTGATGCTAATGAGCCAGATATCATTGCACCATGCATCGCTCCAGCCGCTCCTGCCTCACTTTGCATTTCAATTACTTTTACTTTATCATTAAAAATGTTTTTTGTTCCTAAATTACTAAGTAAATCCATTTGACTTGCCATTCCACTTGATGGAGTTATTGGATAAATAAAACTTAATTCACTGAAATTATATGCCATTTTAGCACATGCGGTACATCCGTCTACTACCTTCATATTATCACTTTCTTTCTACTTTTAATTATAGTACAAATGTAGTACCTTCGCAAATAAAAAGAGTATGAATTAACATGCTCTTTCAAAGAGAATCGTTTCTCGATTTTCATATTCAAGAATTTCCATTTCAAACATCTTTATTAATAATCGTTTGTATTCTTCGAAGTTATCACTATTACCATATAAAATATAATCTGAATATTTTAGTTTAATGTTTTTAATATTTTTGATGTTAACAACTTCTTGTTTGTCAACAATATTTAAATAATCACCCCAGATAATTAGTGATTTTTTATCATTAATAAAATCCTCTTCTTTAATTAATCTATATTTAACGCTTTCATTTGCTTCTAAGACATACTCTAGGACAAATATTTCAACTGGTGTGAAGCTAGAATCAATTAGAATTTGTCCTTTTTTCTTCATCAAACTATTATTCATTTTATATTTTTTAATAAGTGAATCTAACATTTTCACCGCTTTTTTCACATGATAAATTTTATTATTTTTAATAATATTTAAGCCAATCTTTTCTTTAAAAAGATTTTTTGTTTTAGAATTATAGATATATACTACTTGATCAGTTAATTTAATCGTATAAATAATATCACGTCCTTAGCAGTTTATATTTAGATTTTGTTACTTCCCCACCTTTTAGATGCCTTGTTTTTAGATTCTCATTTAATATATTTTTGACAATTAAATATAATTCTGGCTCTATTTTCAATAACCGTTCACTCATATCTTTATGAATAGTACTTTTACTTAAGTTGAATACCACGGCAGTTTCTCTAATTGTTGCTTTATTGTGCTTAATATATAAAGCTTCTGCAATAATTCTCTTTTTGATAAAAAACACCCCTAATATAATATATATATTAAAGGGATATTTTAGGATAATTCTTCGGGGTTCATTTCAAAAAATCGTTCTGGATTAATATTATTACCATTTAATTCTACCTCAAAGAGTAACATATTTTGGCTTTCAGTCATTACTTTATTCGGACCACTTTGACCAATAATATCACCTTGATTTATTGTATCTCCAACTGATACACTGACTTCTCCTAAACTTTGATAAACTGTTCGTAGATTATCTGAATGTTTAATTGTTACAATATTACCCATAATATCGTCATTTGTTACACTTTCTACAGTCCCAGATAGAACTGCTAACACATCAAATGTATTTGGGCTTGCATAAAGAATCCCTGTATTCGGCATGAATGTATTTTGGAACTGAATAATTGAGTTAATTTGAACACTTGGATCTGCTGCTGGATCATAAAAATGTCTTAATATAGTTACTTCTTCTGAAGAAAAAGGTTTACCAATTGGTTCAGTTGGATTCGGAGTAACCACCGGCTGATAATTACGTGTAATTCCTGTTACATATGAAAGATTTTCATAAGGTTCTCTTAAACCTACCATTCTAAGTGTTTGTCCCACTAAGAATATACTTGCGATTATCGCTCCTAAACAAACAATATATACACAAATAATTGCCGCACTTTTATAAGTTGATTTTACCATCTTTAACACCTTCCTAGTAAAAGTGTGGGTAGTTTTTATTTATTTATACTATAAATTGATAATTTCTATATCATTATAAAAATGATGAAGGATTTGACTATAATTATATCCCTCTCTAGCCATTCCGTTAGCACCATGTTGACTCATTCCAACACCATGACCAAACCCTCGTGTTGTAATAGTAAAATTTGTTCCGTTCCTTTGTATATTAAAATCAGCAGAGCGAATACCTAATCTACGGCGAAATTCAATTCCTGAAAATTCTTGGTTATTAATCGTAATATTTGATACATGGTTGGTTGGATAACGGATAATATTTCCTATTTCAATAAATCCTCCTGTAATTTCTAATGCATTAACTAGTTCTATTGATGTGAATTCTCTTGTATAGCTGAAGTTTCTTAAATTTTCATTATCCCACTTGACTTCTGTTGCGTTAAATATCTGATATCCCCAAACGGTTAACGAATCTTTTGTGAAACCGTTACTCATTGCAAAATAATATGCTCTAAGAATTTGACCATCTCTTTTAATTACCTTATTTTCTGTGGCTCTTACAGCTTCTGCAATCCGGTTATAATAAATATTAAAATCATCTCCCCATTTAGCTCTCATCTCTTCTTGGTTGATAAATACTTGATCATTGGTTGTTGAAGTGATAAATACTTCATTTTCAATCGCTCCACTTAATGCGAAGCTTCTTGCTGCAATAGCTTGAGCCTTTAGGGCTTCAATTTCAAATAAAGCCGGCATTTCAGCAGCTACCACGCCAATAATATACTCTTCTAAATCTAAAGTAATATTTCTATCTACAAGATTAATTTGAAAATCTACTGTATCTTCCACATCAAAAAAGAAGTCTTTGTCATCTGCTACAAAACTTCTAATTGCAATTGGTAAAAGAAATATTATTATTAAAATAAGTTTTTTAATAATCTCACCTTCTCTAAAATATTCTTGCTACTTCCATAAACGTTATTAAGAAACTAGCTACTAGGTACCCTAGTGCTAATGATATAACTATGACGAAAGCTCTTGCTTCCCAAATACTTTCTTTCTTAAAAAAATTCGTATAGTTAATACCAGATAAAACAAAAACACTTAATAAAACTGAGAAAATATATATTAGTGATTCCATAGATTATATTCACCTACTTTTATTTTATTACTTCAATATTATATCCAATAAATAATCCAGTTTCTAAAACACCAGGTATACTTTTTAGGATTTTTTCTAAATTATCATTAACATTAGAGAATTTAACATCTAAAATCAAGTTGCCATATTCAGTAATAATCGGACCATCTTTTCCTTTAGCTAATCTTAATTCTACTTCTGATGCCCCTAGATCAAGAAGTCTTTCTCTTACAAAGTGTAATGCTTCGGGAGTACATTCAACAGGAATAGGAAATTTATCACAAATATTACTGACATATTTTGTTTCGTCAACTAGAATATACGTTATTTCTGATGAAGCTATTAAAAGCTTTTCTCTAAATAAAGCTCCACCACGGCCCTTGATTAACCAATTTTGTGGCGAAACTTCATCTGCACCATCAAAACCCCAATTTGGTTTATTTTTATTTAGGGTTGTGGTTGGAATACCCAGACTTTGACACAATAATTCTACTTCATAAGAAGTTGGTATTGCTAATATATTTAGATTTTCTTCTTTAATTTTTTTTGCTATTGCATGAGTTGCTAAAAAAGAAGTTGATCCAGAACCGAATCCAATAACATCTCCTGATTTTACTTTATCAACAATTTTTTTGACAATTAACTCTTTTTGTTCGCGGTTGGTGATTTCTCCATTCCATCCAATCTTTTGTAATGCCTTTTGATTCCATTCCATATTTATTTCCCTTTCAAGATTTACTTTTTCTTAAACTAATCATATCATTTATTATTTTCTTTTTCAATTTTTACAAATAAAAAAACTGAGGACACTCCTCAATTTTACTTATTAATTTTAATTAGAGAGATTATTCTCCACCATATCTTGCTGTAGCACCTTCAATAGTGTTTGCTTGAGTGGCAATATTAGCTGCATTAGCAGCAACGTTAGCTTGATAAGTAGCACTAACATCTCTTAATCTTTGGTTAAATGCTCTTAAATGCGATACAGTATCTAGTAAATGCTCTCTTACAGCATTAATAAATCCTGCTACTGAGTTTTGAAGTTCTTCTCCTTTAAACGCATAACGTCTTTGCTCATCTGCATTATCTAATCCACCAATTGCTCCATTGATCTGATTTACGTAGGTGTCAATAGCATTTATGATTTGAGGGATATTTTCAACATTCATACCTGCAATATCTGCATTAGTACTTGGTCCTGTAAACATTGCACTAATATCTCCAATTGGTGATGATACTGTTGTTCCTCCAACATTACCAATAAACGGAAGATTTATTCCACCTTGGACACTTGTATTCATTTGAGTTGCACCAACTGCAGCTTGCATTCCTTGTGTTGATTGTTGTTGAACACTTAGAGCTTGATCTACTGCACCCCAAGAATTACTATTTCCTGTAGATTGTAATTGTGACATAATTAATTTTCCTTTCTTTATTTTTTATTTTATTAATCAATAATCATTGTACGTTCTTGATCGTTCCACACTTCAATAATTGTATTTAACTGTGTAGCTAATACACCTGTCATGTTTTCAATCGTGTCCGCTGTTATATTTGCTGATTGGCTTAATAATGTTTTAAATTTTTCAGCAGATTCTCCGACCCAGTGTTGGTCTAAAACTTGAATAACAGTTTGGTAATCTTCTCTACAAACTCTTACCGCTTCATTAATCGCTCCAACACGTAAATCGTGAAAATATGTTTGAATAGCATTTACACTCATACCATGATCCAGATCACTAATCCCTGCTTGTCCCATAATTTCACCTCCTTACGTTCTATTAATAGGCTTAAAAGAAATCAAAACTCTCGCTACCTTAATTTCATTTTACTGCCTCAAAATTAAAATTGCAATATATTCTACACTCACTTTACAAAAGGTTGATGGAAGTTCCTTGATACTAGCATTTATCTATGCTAAATTATTATTGTTAAGATATGAGAGGTTTATTTATGGATAGAATAAATAATGTTGCAGGTTCTTCTTTAAGAGGAATTAATGAACAAACAATTAATCAATTGAATTTGGATATTTATGATTATGTGGAAAAGATTAATAATACCCTTTCTCAAATTGAACACCTAGTTGATGAGAGTCGTAGTTATTTCATAAGTGATGATGGCGAAGATTTTCGTCGTCGTTTTGAGTCTTTAAGTGTTAACTTTCCTATTGTATGTCAAAATATATTAAGTTATGTTGATGATTTAAACAAAGCTAAGATTGGAGTTACAACAATGAGTCAAACCGCTTCTGGTAGTATGCATGAAGCTACAGATATCATTATGGCAAGTGCTCCTGGCAGAAATGAAGGGAATTAGATTATATGAATCCAATCCAAATTAATCGAATTAACCGAAGAATCAACGAAATTAATCAACAGATGACTAATTCACAGGCTCTTATTGACAGACTTAATCAATTAATGGTTCCTTTATCTCGAATCCCAGATAATCTAGAAGCTGCTACAAATAACTTAAGAGATTCTTTTACTATTGATAATGTAACTGCTGATAATAATAATTTAAATAATACTGGCGAAATTATTAATGGGATGCAGCAAAGAATCAGAAATCAGGTAATTCCAGAACTTCGCCGTAATATAGATCAATTAAGGGCTGAACGAGAAAGATTAAATACTGAGCTGTTAGCAGTAGGAGGAATATAATGATAGATATTAATTATGATACAGTTAGAATTCGTGAATTAGGTAATAATATAATTAAATTGAGCCAAGATTATGCTTTATTAATGAGCTCTTTACAATCAAGATTAGAGAAAGTTCCAACAAATAGTAAAGAATGGGTGGGTCCTGCAGCCGAAAAGTTTATAGCTATTACTAATTCTGAGCTATCTAGTTATTCTGAACTTAGTGAATTAATTGCAACATATGGCAGCAGTTTGCTAACTACTGCTAATAATATTGAAACTGCAATTAACCAAGAGAGGCGATAGAGATGAAAGTTATTTTTAATTTTAATGCAATTGAAGCAACCGTTGTACCTTCAATTGACGAAGCTCTTCACGGACTTAGCGAAGCAATCAGATTATCAAGTGGTTTAAATCCTCCAACTAATTTATCTCATGCTAATTTCTTACGAACTTTAGGTTCTGAATTAAGACAATGTGAAAGAACACTTAATAATATAAAAACTAGTTTTAATAATACTAATGGGCGTTTAAGAAATGCTTCTGCTAATAATAATGCTCAATTTTCTCGAATTAGAGATATCCATATTCCTAAAAGAACTGGTGTTGTTAATAATATATAAAAAGGACTTTAAAGTCCTTTTTATATTAAAATTAATGATGTTCCATTTCTAATATCAGTATTATAAACAATAATATCAACTTGATATCTAAATCCAGTATCGCGATTATAGAGTGAATTCCCTGATTTTGTATATCTATCATCTATTTCTTTTATTGCTTTTTCTAAGAGAATAATAATATTACCAATCTTTTTATTAATCGGAATAAATATTTCAAATCTCCGATCAATATCTGGAACGATTATCTCAACTAATACTTTATTTTGCATTAGCATCACCCTCCTGAGTTAGAACCACTTTTTTAACGATACTATAACTTCCTTTATTTGCAACGAAAGATATATCTGGAACATCAAGATTCTTCTCTTCCATACTCATATTAGCAAAAGCAATAGCAAATTGATTTCCAACACCTGGCCCTATCCAAATTCCACTTCCACTTTCAACAATGCTATTGTACCAAGGTTCAGTTTGGAATTTTTTAAAGGAATTATAATTATCTGCTACGATAAACTTGGTTTTCTGATGTTGATTAGCTTCTGAAAATAATTTTTCATATAAAGCTTGTCCTGCGATTGATAATTTATTTTTTAATTCACCAATACCAAAAATAAAATAAACATTCTCTTTAGTTGGTGAACTTCCAATCTCACTCATGATTGATGATAAGACTTGGTCATAGGCATTATCATGGACCATTGCATCTGTTTTTGTTTTATCTAAAACCCCTACTACATCAATTAATCTTAGGTTAACATTCGAATCTTTTTTTAATAAACGAATTAAAGCGTAGAAGAATGGCATATTTGGTTCCATATCATTAGTTGTTATAACATTTACATTATTCTTTGAAAAATCATAGAAATATTCTTCTTTAGTTGCTCCATTGACTCCAATTGGTACTGCTGACAGTTCTTTCATCAATGGTTGCATTAAATTTAATGTTACTATCTCTGGTAACACAGGAATTCTCTTTGCTTTATAGTTATATTTATCAAAGGCTACTGCTGCTTGTTTAATAACGTTATTTATTTCTTCCTTAACATAGATATAAGCACTTTGGAATTCATATTGTCCGCTAGGCAGGGAAACTAATCCGCGACCAAAGATTTTTTTCGGAAGTAATGACTTAGGAGCGTTTATAACCGTTCGATAATCTATATCATTAGGTAATTGTAAACATATCTTATTCGGAAAGAAATCTGCGACACGGTGTTTAATTGTGTTGATTGCAGTACATGCAACTACGAAGTATATTCCGCATTTATTACTTTCACGATAGAAGCCATTTAAGATTTCTGCAAATTTAGCAAAAGTCTCAGTAAATGCTTCATAATTATTAATTACTAAAACAATTGAAGGCTCTACTTTACCACTGTTTTTAATATATTCCGTATAATTACCATTATAATCAGCAAATAATTCTTTACGTCTGGTTATTTCTTTACTAATTAAAAGTAATAACTCATAAATTTTATCGCCATCATTATAATAGCAAACATCTCCAACATGTGGCATCTTTTCAAAAATACGTAAAGTTTCTGCACCCATATCAATAATATAAAAATTTACTTCTGATGGATGATGATCAATTATTGTTGAATAAATGATTGTTGAAAGAAGGTTTTCTTTTCCGCTTCTTGGCATACCATAAATAACTGCATTTCCTCTTCCAGTAATATCTAAAGTTAATAAACCTTGAAATTGAGCACTTGGATTATCATATTCACCAATTGGTGGATTAATAATAAACGCTTCTTTTTCATATTTGTATTTCTTTTTTAAGTCGTTAATAAATATTTCCTCTGGAATTGCGTTTTGCCATAATTGCTTTGAAACGTAATTTTCTTTTTCAGCAACACCAATAATATGTTTAACCATGTTAGTTAATTGGTCACCTAAATCTGGTCCAGTTTCTTTTTTCACAGCGTTATTAGATGATTTATAAACATGAGCTATATTATTGATAAAACTAAGTGAGTCATCTACTTTTTTTATCACTCGATCTGATGGTTTATATTTTGCTCCTGCCCACCCTGATTGACCAATATCGTAAAATTCATCATTTCCTATTTGAAGATAAAACCTTCCCGGTTCTTTCAGTGATGCTGCATCTGGTTTTTTTAACATCTCCATACTGTCACCACGACTTTGCACTTTTAAACAAACTTTAAATTTAGAGTTACTCCAAATTTGCTCAGTTACCACACCACCAGGTTTCTGGGTTGCTAATATTAAGTGAACCCCTAAACTTCGTCCAATACGAGCCGTTGAAACTAATTCATTCATAAAATCTGGCTGTTGTGATTTTAATTCAGCAAACTCATCACTAATAATAAATAAGTGAGACATTGGTTCTTTGATTAATCCATCACGATAAAACTGTTGATATTTATAAATATCCATTGAGCTTTCACCGGTCATTTCTCTGGCTGCATTAAATCTTGCTTGACGTTGTTTTAATTCACTGTTAATTGATACCAAAGTTCTATTCATTTCACTAATATCTAGATTAGTAATCGTTCCCACTAAATGTGGTAATTTCATTCCAGTACTTCGGTTTTCAAAAGCTCCTGCTAAACCTCCGCCTTTGTAATCAATGATGACAATTTGAACTTCATCTGGATGATAGTTTAATGCTAATGATAGAATGTATGTAATAATGAACTCTGATTTACCTGAACCGGTTGTTCCTGCTATTAATCCATGTGGCCCATGGTAACGTTCATGTAAATCTAATACAAATTCATCACCACTAGTTGTTACTCCGATTTGTGCTCCTAAAGATTGAGTTGGATCATTTTCTTTCCAACGATTACTGATATTTAATTGTTCAATTCTTGAAGCGTTATACATTTCTAAGAAAGTTAAATGTTGTGGTAAACTAGCCGTTATTCCTTGAGTAGAAAGCGGAATATTTGCAAGTCTATTACTAACATCCCTCATACTAATCGCTTCATTATATTCAGGGGTAAATCTGGTTTGATTATTAACATCTTTATAGAAAATAAAACTTTCTGGTTTCATTATTTGTAAAAATACATCACATTGACTCGGTAGTTTATATAGTGCGTTTTCTAATAAGAAAAGTGAAAAGCCTAAATTATCATGCGAATTAAGAATCTTATCAATAACAGGTTGGTTTTTTATAGCTAAGAAGTCATTAGTAATAACCATGTAATAAGTATTATAATTCTTATATCCTTCTTTGCTTTGTTCAACTTTTTCAACATCATTTTGATCATCTGTTGCAACTGCTTGACGACGATTAAATTCTTCTTCTAACTGTGCACATACGGCTTTATATTCACTTGGCGATGAGGCAAAGTATCTGAAGGTTTTATCATTACTCAAGGTATGTGGTAAGAATTTAGCATATCGCCATTTTTCAATATATGGATCATTTATTAAAAAGACTAGTTTTAAATTTGCAGCACTATGAAAAGCAGCTAATTGTAAAATAATTCCATTAATATAATCTTGAGTAAATGAATCTGCTGATACAACTGCTGATATTCTATTTTGGATAAATGAGAAAGTTATCGGAACACCTTCTAATTTATACTCTTTAGCTCCTATTTCAACAACTTTATTTAATAGGTTATCTTCATCTAAGGAAAATTGTTCTTCTGGTGCTAAGATATTTAATAAGGCAGGATGAGAACCACTTCCGACTCTTACTTCTAAAAAGTCTATATCTTTAATCTTTTTTGACCATTTCGTTCGTGAATTAGATTGAATAATTGCGTTTACTTGATGGAGTGAAGGATTTCTTTCTTGAAGGATTCTACTTTGATCAGTAATAATTTTATCAATCTCTTCTAGCTTCTTTTTTATATATTCTCCATATTTATCTTGACGTAATTGTTCTCTTTTTAAAGCTTGTCTTTTTTGATACCACTGCATCAATCTTGGCATTAAAACTCCACCAATTAACATAGCTATCATCATTATTATTTGTGGTAAAATATGAATAAAAGGACGATTATTGCCTAATGACAAAAAGACATTCCATCCCATCATGAAAGAACCAGCAACCATTGTTAAACTAGCACCAAGAGTTAAAATAAAAGGCATTTGTTTAATCTTTTGATTTGGCGGTGGGGTATCAATTTTAACTGTTTTCTGTTCTAACACCTCAATTAGGCGTGGTGTATGATAAAAGTATTCATGTGGTTTATATAATTTAACATTTTCTTCTTCGTCTGTTAATGGTGAAAACTTAGAATTATCGCCTGGGTCATCAATAAAACTTGGCAATAATTTAGTATTGATTTTAAATTTACCACTTGGATAATAAATATACATAAAATTCATTAACCAAATAATTCTTAATCCATAAATAAAGATAATATCTCCTGTTTTTAATAGTTTCTTAGTAATTCTAATATCATTTAGATAAGCAATACAATCTTCTTCTGGAGCTCTTACATACCATTGGCCCTCTTCTTTATATATTGTGAGATGGTGGTTTTTTATAGATTCATGATTATAATAAATTGCTGTATCAGCAGTTTTACCAATCGTTATATTTTCGGTTTTAGTTAAAACACGATAATAATTTTCTTCTTTATTAGGCATACAAAAAATAGTAGCATATCCTTCTACTCCGATAATTTTGACTTGATAGTGTCCATATTCACTTAAAACAATTCGATCAATAGTTTGACCATTTTGAATAGCATTAATTTCACCATTACTTTTTAAAACCCAAGCATCACCCATTGCTTCTATGGTTGCTGTTTTGGTGGTTGGTAAATTCTCTGGCTTATAAGTCATTGAATAGACACCGTCAATATCACTAGGTAATGATAACTTAGTTATCTTTTTTTCATCAAGCAAAAATACTTGCATATTACTACCCCTCAATATCCTAGTATGTAACTAGTATACTATATTTATGGGTAATTGTCAGTAGAAAATAGCAATAAAAAACAAGAGATTACTCTTGATTTAAGTTGTATTTTTGATTGAACTTTTCTACAGCACCGGTCTTTTTATGTCTGCTTGACGTACCGCTAGTATAAAAAGGATGACAGTTATTACAAACCTCTACATTGTGGGACTCTTTATTTGACGAAGTTTCAAATGATGCTCCACAAGCACAATTTACAATACATTTTTTTAATTCTGGATGTATACCTTTTTTCATTAAAATTCTCCTTCCGCCATAACTAATTATAGTTATAGTAATTCATTTCCATACGATATTATATCATAGTTTTTATTATTAGCAACAATTATAATTCTGTATTTGTCGGGTTTAATGAAGATATTGTTGATGGAACAGTAAAATGTTCAACATCTTTAAAACTATTTGGTTTTAACATTAGGTTTTTAATACCTTCAACATTTTTAGCAAAATTATAATAACCACTTTCAACTAACTTACCTAAAATAGGATTATATGCAGTTAATTCTCCTGGATGGAAAACTATAATAATCTTAAGAGGATCAAAAGCTCTTAGAAAATTTATTACACTTTGAACATTTGCGTGATCTTTGATTGCTGTTATATCTATAATAATTTTATTATAATAAATATTAACTAATATTTCTTGGACTTCATCTAAAGATTGTTCACCAGATAATGTTTTAATAACTTCACTTTGAAATTCATTTAATATCTCACTATTTTGATTTTTTAATATAATATTCATAATTGTTCTCTCCTATTTAAATGTATATAATTATTATACTATACTATTTATTTTTGAACAAATTTATTTCTTTAAATCTGTCTACTTATTTGTTAATAAAATAAAAAGTTCTTTAATAGAACTAATATTTTATTTCAGATAATAATGCATCTGCAATGGCGTTAATTTCACTAGAAGAAGTGGTACTTCCTGTTCTAGCTTCTTTAATTCTTTCGCCACAGAATTGACTAATCATATTTAATTGATTAGTACTTTGATTAGCAATATTATTTGTTGCGGTTGCTAAATTCTGGATTCCTCTTCCTAAAGTAGCTTTTGCACCTACAATTGCTGTTATCCCTATTAATAATTCACTTAGATTTCTAAAGACCGTGCTTAGCTCATGAGTTCCTTCATCTAATCTCCCTTTGATATTAGCTAATTCATCAATGTTAATTGGTTCTGATGTGTTAGCACTTCCTGATGGTCCTGCTCCTATTTTTGATTTTAAAGAGTTTGGTGGCGATGTTCTTGGTTGTTCTCTTAAGCCTAATCTAGCTACTTCCTCACTACGCCACTGGTTAATCGCTTGTTGTTCTCTACTTGTAACTGCTTGTTGCCCTGGTTGAATTAAGCCAGCTTCAACTAATTGATTATTTAAATGTTGATCAAGACGTGCTGCATCATTCAGCGTAATAGCTTGATTTGAGCCAGGAGTAATTCCAAATAATTCTTGGGCTGCTTGTTGTCTTAATAATTGATTATCAGTTAATTGCATTTGATTGCCAGGAGCAATTTGCCCTGGTAATGGTTGAGGTCTAATTGGTTGCTGATTATGAGGATTTCCAGGTAGTGGTTGTAATCCACCACCTTTAATATTACCCCAAACTGATCGATCTGTTGCTTGCATCGTTTAAGTGCCTCCTATCCTATGGTCTTTCTATTATTTTCTCTATTCCATTGAATTATTGTTTCATTAGCTCTGATTATTTGCATAATTCGTTCTGCTACTTGATTAGTTCCATTAACATTTCTTTTTAATTCTCTTTCAGCTGATTGGGCTGCTATAGTCCCAGCAATCCATGCCGCCATTACAGGAACTCTCAGTAAGGCTTGAAAATTAGTTGTCACTTCTCCTAGTAAACCTGGAAATCTTCTTAATTCATTATTCATTTGTTCTAATTGATTACATTGAGCATCAGTTAATATTATATCCATACTACTTCTCCTATTCTCTAATTTTATTATACTAAAATTCTTTATTAGTGCAATATTTTTATCGAATAGTCACTTAATGTTGACATTTTAGCGTTAAAAAAATAGATATATTTTATCTACTTTTTTAGATTAAAATTAAAGCTGTTCCATTTCTGATATCAGTATAATATAGGACTGTATCAATATCGTATTTAGCTCCTGTATCTCGATTATATAATGAATTATTAACTCTTACATGTTGTGGACTTATTTCCTGAATTGCTTGATTTAGAAGTGTTATTATATTACCTATTTTCTTGGTTATCGGAAGATAAACATTGAATTTCCGATCTATCTCAGGAACAATTAATTCAACTAATACTTTATTACGCATTAGTATCCACCCCTTCCTCGCCTCTGGCAACTACCTTTTTAAAGATAATGCGAGCACTTCTTGTTGAAGCGAATCCGATATCAATACCTTTAATGCTTCTATCAGCTTGAGTTATATTAGTAAAGGAAATTGCATATTGTTCATCTACACCTTGACCTAGCCAAATACCAGATCTTTTGTCAACCATGTCATACCACATTTCATAACCTAATTCTTTAGCAGCATCAACATTATCTGCGATTAATATATGGGTTTTAACGGTGTTTCTAAGGTTTCTAAATATCTCGTCAAAAGCTGTACGTCCAGTATCAGTTAATTTAGATTTATATTCCCCAATTCCTATAAAGATATAAAGACTTGTTTGTTCAAATTGTTGTTCATGAATAACTTCATTATATAAATCATTAAGTGCTACATCATAATTTTGATTAGCAATTGCTGCTGGAATCCTTTTAACATTTAAGATACTTAAGAAGTCAACGATTTTTAAATTAATATTTGGATTAGCAATAATTACTTTTATTAAACCTTCAAAGAACTCATGATTAGATTCAATGTCATTAGTATACAAAACATTAATTTTACTTTTTGCAAAATTATATGAGTACGGTTCTTTTGTTTCCATGTTAACACCAATCGGTACTGAAGTTAAATCTTGCATTAACGGAGCAAGTAAACTTGGGGTTACAGATTCTGGAATAACCGGAATTCTTGGAGCTTGATATTTGTATTGCTTAAATAATTCAGCGGCTGTTCTAATTGCTGTATTTATTTCTAACGGTTCTGCAATATAAGCTGTTTGAAACTCATATTGTCCGTGTTCTAACGCGATAATTCCACGACCAAATATTTTTAATGGGAAAAGATTTCTTGGGGCTCCTAAAACTTCATTATATGCTGTACTATCAGCCATTTGTAAACAAATTTTATTACCAAATAAGTCGGCAATTCTAGCTCTTACTGAATTTCCAGCGCCAGTTGTAACGATAAAGAAAATACCAAATTTAGTACAATCACGATATAGGGCTGCTAATGTATCTGCATATTTTTCATATATTTCCATAAATACTTCATAGTTATTAATAACGATAATCTTAGTTGGTTCAGTTTTTCCACTATTTTTACAATAATTAACATAACTACCATTGTAATCAATAAATAATTGTTTTCTTCTAACAATTTCTTTTTCAACAATTCCTAATAAGTCAACAATTTTTTCTTCATCATCAATATAACAAATATCTCCAATATGTGGGATTTTATGGAAAACTCCTAAAGTTTCAGCTCCCATATCAATTATATACATATGGACTTCTGATGGATGATGATTAGTTACAATAGAATAAATTATTGTTGATAATAGATTCTCTTTTCCACTACCTGCTTGACCATAGATAAGGGTGTTTCCTCTATTTGTAATATCTAAAGTTAAAACACCTTGAAATTGAGCTCTTGGATTATCATATTCACCAATAATTGGATTAATATGAAACGGAACTCTTTGATATTTGTATTTAACTCTTAAATCATGTAGGAAAATATCTGACGGAATTGCACTACGCCATAGTTGTTTTGATTTATAGCCAATTTTATCGGCTTCTGCAATAATATATTTAACAACACTAATTAATTGATCAACTTTTGAGTCATGAACTTCTTCAACAACTTCATCATTAACAGTTCGATATACTTGACCAACATTATCAATAAAATTTATTGAGTCATCAATAGTTTTAACAACTCGATCTGATGGTTTATATTTTGCTCCAGCCCATCCTGACTGACCAATATCAAAGTATTCATCAAAACCAACTTGTAAATAATATCTACCTGCATCTTTTAAACTAGCAGCTTCTGGTCTTTTTAACATATCGTTACTATCAGCAACGTCTTGGACTTTTAAACAAACTTTGAATTTAGAGTTACTCCAAATCTGATCTGTTACTACTCCACCTGGTTTTTGGGTTGCTAATATTAAATGAACCCCTAGGCTTCGCCCAATACGTGCTGCTGATATAAGTTCATCCATAAAATCTGGCTGTTGAGCTTTTAATTCAGCAAACTCATCACTGACAATTAATAAATGAGACATTGGTTCTTTAACTAATCCTTGTCGGTAAAAATCTTGATATTTATAAATATCGATTGTACCCTCATCTAAAGCTTCTCTTGCGTCATTAAAAACTTTTTGACGTCTTTTTAATTCACTATTAATAGAAACTAAAGTTCTGTTCATTTCACTAACATCTAAGTTAGTTATTGTACCAACAAGATGTGGAATCTTGGTTCCAGCTTGACGGTTTTCAAAAGCACCTGCTAAACCTCCACCTTTGTAATCGATAATAACAAATTGTACTTCATCAGGATGATAATTTAGTGCCATTGAAAGTAAATATGTAATTAAGAATTCTGACTTACCAGAACCTGTTGTTCCTGCTACTAAGCCATGCGGTCCATGGAATCTCTCGTGTAAATCTAACATAAATGGTTCACCACTTGTATGAACACCAATTGGCGCTTGTAATGAAACTACAGGATTATTTTCTCGCCATCTATTTTGAACATTAAATTGTTCAACTTTAGAGATATCATACATGTCTAAAAATGTTAAAAATGTTGGTAACATTGATGCTGCATCTTCAGTTAAGAGAGGAATGTTAGCTAATTTTGTTGTTAATGCTCTCATATCTACTCTTGAATCATATTCGGCTAAGAATTTAATTTGATTATTTTGGTTTCTTTGAATGATTTGGCTTCCTGATTCTAAGACTTGTAAAAAGACATTACATTGTTTTGGTAATTGATTGGTTGAATTACTGCTTATTAAGATTGAAAAACCAAGATTTTCTCCTGAATTCAATATTTTATTAATAATTGGAATATTTTTAATGGACATATAATCATCTGTTATTATTAAATAATAAGAACGAAACATTTTATATGTATCTGCTGTTTGTCCAGTAGCACTTTTATCATTATCAGCAAGATCTTTTCTTTGATTATAATCATCTTCTAAATAAGAACATACAGTTTTTATTTCTGTTGGATTATCAGCAAAGAAACGGATTTCTTTCGAATCATTAAAAGTATGTGGTAAAAACTTAACATATTCCCATTTGTTCATATTTGGATCATTTAATAAAAACACTAATTTTAAATCTAAAGAACTATGGTATGTCGCCATTTGTAGAATTAGTCCATTGATGTAATCTTGTTCAATTGTTTTATCACAAATTAATGCAGTAATTCGATTTTGAACTAATGAAAAGGCTAATGGTACACTTTCTAAATTATAGTCTTTATTTGTTATATCAAAAACTAAATCTTGTAAGTTATCCTCATCCAGAGAGAACGATTCTTCTATTTTATTAATTGCAATTTGTGAGGGTAAATCACTAATTCCTAGTCGAATATTTAAGAAATCTTCATCAGCAACTTCTCTTGACCATTTGCTTCTTGAATTTGAAAAAGCAATAGCAAAGCATTCATGTAGCGATGGATTATTAGTTTGCAAAACTTGTCTTTGTTCATCTCGATACTCATTAATCTTGGCCACTTTATCTTTAATATATTGTGGATATTTGGTTTGGCGTAGTTTTTCACGTTTTTTTCCTCTTCTTCTTTGCCATAACTGCATAATAATAGGCATTAAAACTGCACCAAAAAGCATACCAACAAGCATAGCAATTTGTGGTATCTGGGATCTAAGAGTTGCTCCTGCGGTTAATTGTGAAGATACATTAGATAGCATCATAAATGAACTAGCCATCATCATAAATGCCGTTCCGAATAAGAAAATCAATGGCATTCCTTCTTGTTCTTGGTTCCCTGGTGGAGAATCTATCTTAACTTCTTTTGGCTCAATAACTGGATTAATCCGTAAAACATGAAAAAAATAGTCATCAGGCTTATATAATTCTAGCTCTTTATCATCTTCTAAAACAGGTGTAAATGCTGTGTTATCTACCTCTTCTTCAACATAAGTTGGTAAAATTGAGTGATTAACAGTTACTCTCTCTTCAGGATTATAAACATATAAGAAACTACCCATCCATATGATTTTTAAGCCATAAATAAAAATAATGTCACCAGCTTTTAATCGATTTTTCGTAATTCTAATGTCATTTAAATAGGAATAGCTTTGTTCACTTGCTGAACAAGTTATATACCAATGTCCACCTTCTTTACTGATTGTTGCATGGGTGGGTAAAATAAATTTGTGATTATAACGTATTGCGCTATCATGAGCGCTACCAATTGTAATATTATCATCTTGAGTCGTTGTTCGATAATATTTATCTTCAGTTAGTGGCATGAAAAATAAGCCTATATGATCTTTTGAGCCTTTGATTTTTAAAGGATAATAGTTATATTCAGTTAATCCTATTTCAGGAACAGTACGGCCATCTTCTAATACATTGATTTTTCCATTACTTTTTAAATACCATTTTGTTCCATCTGATTCAATTGTTACTTTTTTCTTAAGAGCAGAGTTTTCCGGTTGAAATTCTAAATTATATAAACCGCTTACAGTATCTTGCAAAACAAGTTTAGTAATCTTTTTTTTGTCCATTAAAAGAAACTGCATATCTCCAACTCCTATTCTTCTATTCTAATATAAATATTATCATATTTTGCTTTAATTGTCAGTATAAAGATAATATTAGCCCAAATAAAAAAGTTCTTTTAAGAACTTCATTTTATTAATTAAACCAGTTTACAGAACTCATCTCGCTATTAAGACCAGCAAGGGTTGAAGATGATTCAGCGATTCCAGCTTCAGATGTTCTAATTCGTTCATCCATAAAATTAATAATGGTTGTTAAATCTTGAACACCTTGACGTGATAATTCGGCAGCATTATTAGATAAGTTAGCTAAACCTCTACCCATATCACTTTGAGCATTTATAGTATTTGACATATCAGTTAAAATACTACAAGTATCATTCATAGCTCTATATAAAGCATTTGTTTCATCAGTAACTCTTGCAAGTTGTCTTCTTAACTCAGCTATTTCTGCACCTTGTCCAGATACAGCCATAGCACCTTGAGGCATTCCAACAACACCTGGATTTCCAGCCATTGGTGAATTTCCATATCCAGCTCCGAAGTCTCCTCCGCCTGCTCCCATGTCAAACATAGGGCCTTCTGGTCCGAAAGTAGCCTCACCAGTTGCTCCTGGTTGCGATCCTGCTACTCCTGCATTATTTAATGCGTTATTCACTCGACGGTTCATATCCCAATTATAAGCGGCTACACCACCACCTATCATTGCTGCAGAACCTAGCGCATTACCTACTAATGCTTTTGTTCCGCCTGCTGCTGCATATGCTCCTTTTGCTGCTGTTGTTGCAGTTTTAGCGGCTGTTAATCCAGATGCTTTTACTGTTGCTCCCGCTGCGTAAGCCTTACCAGCTTTTGATGCTGCTGCTCCCGCTTTAATTACGCCAGCTAATGCTTTTCCACCAACTACTAACTTTGGTATAAAAAATGGCATATTTATCTTCCTTTCTTCGTTTTAAATTAACTTATTTTGCTGAAGCTTCTTCAGCTTTTTTTAAATATTCTTGTAATTCTTTATTTTTTTGAAAAACTACCTCGAATTTTTTTGCAAGCTCTAATTTTTCGTTTTCATCAGTAATATGTTTCCAACCTTTTTCTCCGTTTGGACCTTCTGCTTCTACACAGTATCTATTAACTTTAAGGTCTTCGCTTATAAGATTAAAAAACTTTGCTCCGTTTTCTTCTAGAGTTGCTGCAACGATGTAATTTAATCCATCATCTAAAGTTACTACTTCGCCTTCTATTGCTCTCATAACTATTTCCTCTCCTTATTCTTTTTTTCACTACATATTTTGGTTATTGTTCATTCTATTCCAAGATACGATATGTCTGTTTTCTTCAGTAATTCTTCTGATTAATTGAGTCATATGTCTTAGATTTTCAATGTTTCTAGTTAGCCTTGCTGCTGCTGATTGTGCTGCTGGAGCTCCTTGAATCCATTCTACCATTTGTGGATTTCTAAGTACATGTTCAAATGACTCCGCTGATCTTTCAACACGTGGAGGTGCACCTTTTAAAGTTTCATTTAAAGATTCTAATCTGTTTACTTGGTCATTAGTAAGTATTACATTCATTTTTCATTTTTCCTTTCTTAATTCAAAAATTTTTAGTATTGAACGTTATTCATTTCAGATACTATACTTGATAAGCTTCCGCTTGATTCTGCAATTCCAGCTTCTGCTGCTCTGATTCTTTCTTCCATAAAATTAATTATTGTAGAAAGATCTTGAACTGCTTGACGTGATAATTCATTCGAGTTATTTGCTAAATTAGCAATTCCTCTACCCATATCACTTTGTGCGTTTATTGTTACTGACATATCTTGCATTGTTTGAGTTGTGTCAGCCATTGTTCTAGCTAAGTTATTTGTTTCTTCAGTCATTACTCCAAGTTGTCTTCTTAATTCAAGAATTTCTGCACCCATTGTTGCCATAATCATTTTTCCTTTCTTCTTAATTACATATTTTGGTTATTGTTCATTCTATTCCAAGACACGATATTTCTGTTTTCTTCAGTAATTCTTCTGATTAATTGAGTCATATGTCTTAGATTTTCAATATTTCTTGTTAATCTTGCTGCTGCTGATTGTGCTGCTGGAGCGCCCTGAATCCATTCCACCATATGTGGGGTCCTAAGTACGTATTCAAATGATTCAACTGATCTTTCAACACGTGGAGGAGTACCTTTTAACGTTTCATTTAGAGATTCTAATCTGTTTACTTGGTCGTTAGTAAGTATTACGTTCATCTTTTCCACTCCTTTCTTTTTCAAGAGTTTTAGATAAGTCTTTTGTTGCATTCAAGAATTTAAACCCTTATCCTATGATAAATATAACAAAAAAAAGTATAAGATGCAACAGAAATATGCTTTACAACAGTTGTTTAACATCATAAAAAAAAGAGTAAATATATTAATTTCTACTCCTTTGAATTAGTTGCATCTATAATTTTAATATTTGCTCCTACTGTTGATAGCTTTTCAACGATATTTTCGTATCCACGCAATAAGTGATCAATGTTTGAAATAACGGTTTTTCCTTCCGCAATTAACCCAGCAACTAACATAGCCGCTCCGGCTCTTAAATCAGTTGCTACCACAGTTCTTCCTCTTAATGGAGTTGGGCCTTGTATTAAAGCACTTTTATCAAATAATTTAATATTTGATCCCATACTGTTTAAATGTTTAATATGACGCATTCGATTTTCATAAATAGTTTCTTCAAATAAGCATTCACCTTCACATTGAGTTAGCAAAGTACTCATTGGTTGCCCTAAATCAGTTGGAAAACCAGGATAAACTAAAGTTTTAACATTGACTGGTTTTAAATAATCTACTTTGTTAACAACAATTGATGAGCCCTGGACTTCTAGATTACAGCCAATTTCTTTTAATTTGGTTAAAACAGAGCCAAGATGTTCTTTAATAATACCTTCAATAACTAAATTCTTTCCTAACAGAGAACCAATCATAATATAGGTTCCAGCTTCAATTCGATCTGGAATAACTTCAACGATTCCATCGCCTAATTCTTGTACTCCTTCAATCACTATCTCACTAGTTCCTGCACCATATACTTTGGCTCCCATTGTTGATAAAAATGAAGCTACATTAACTATTTCTGGTTCTTTAGCAGCATTAAATATTCTTGTAGTTCCTTCTGCTTTAACTGCAGCAAACATTAAATTCAATGTAGCTCCAACACTAGCAAAATCTAAAAAGATATCAACACCAGTTAATTTATCAGCTTTTATTAAATAGTTAGTGTCATTAATTTCTACTTTGGCTCCTAAACGCTCAAAACCACCAATATGTAAATCTATTGGTCTTGACCCAATTGAACAACCACCAGGATATGAAATTTGAGCCTCTTTATATTTTGATAACAAGACTCCCATAAAATAATAAGAAGCTCTTATTTTAGTTGCATATTCAGCTGGAATACTACCATTTTTACTATTTGTATTATCAATAGTTAAAGTTTCATTTTCAAAAGTTATTTCTGAACCTAATATTTTCATCATTTCAATGAGCATATGGACATCACTTATATTAGGTACATTATAAATTGTACATTTTTTATCGGTTAACATAGCTGCAGGAATTAATGCAACAACACTATTCTTGGCTCCGCCAATTTTTATTGTCCCAGTTAATTCTTGTTTGCCTTCAATTATTAATTTTTTCATTATATTCTTCCTTTTTTCATAGTTACAAACTTACTATATATGTATTTTGGAGCATTGTCAATTAAATCAAAAAAGCTCTCTCATTAAGTTTACAATTGCTAATAAAAATAGTATTAATGCACCAAGCTTAGTTGCTTGTTCTTTTAATAATCCAAATATTCTTTCACCTAGAAGTAATCCAAGATAACTTACTAATCCGCTGATCATTCCAAAACTTAATGATGCGAGCAAATAATATCTTGTTATATCGCTTAATCCTAATCCTATTGTAAAACTATCGACACTTACACATATAGCTAAAATTAAAGTGTTTATTAAGGAATATCTAAAGATTTTTGTATCATCTTTTTTAAAAAACATAATTATTCCTAAATAAGTAAATATTAAAACATTAAAAATTGTAATGCTAAGAGGTAAAATACGAAAAAGATGATGTCCCAAAATCACTCCTATTCCAGGCATTATAAAATGCATTATGCCTATTGACAAAGCTAAAACAACTTTTTGCCTTTTAATAATATTTGCTGTTCCTGCGCTTACTGATAGTGAAAATGCATCCATACTAAGTGCTAATCCAATAAAAAATATACTTAACATGATTAAGTATATTGTCTAAATTGGTTAATTATTCTTGAAACAAATAATTGATACTCTATTTCCCCTAAGTTATCATTTTTTTCTAAGGAACATAACGGAGGAAATAAAACACACCACCAATTATCACCATCACCATCTTCAATTGTAATAACCAACGAATCGTATTCCCCAGCCTTATAAAAGACACCTCTAAAAACTTTTGATGGAAAATGATTCTGACCAAAATTAATGTGATATCTTTTATTTAATGGATTTAATACTTCTGATATTTTATTATCTAAATTTTCTATATTTTTTTCAATAATTTGTTTGGACTCTTCCAATGTCCAAACATTATTTAGTAATCTTTGAATTGCTTCTTCGATTATTTCTTTTATAATTAGTTTGATTTCAACATCTTCTGAGGAGTTACTACTAGGAATAATTCTTAATCTTAATGAATTATCCGGAATAACTAGTTGGTCTTCATTTGACTCGGTTAAAACAATCCCTAAGGTAATTACTGCCGCTAAAATAATTAATAATGTCTTAATAAAAAACACTACCTTTCACATTTATACAATGGGTAGTGTTCAATTTATTTATTCAAAACAAATAGATATCGATCTTTTTTTGCTAAATCTTTTTCAATTTTAATTGTAGCATCTGGAAAAAACTCTTTAGCTAAATGTTTTAGTATTTTACCTGCTTCTTCATCTATTTCAAGCGCAATTAAGCTTGTTTTATTTAAAGAACTCTTAGCAATTCTAAAAATCTGTTCATAATATTTTAAACCATCTACTCCTCCATATATGGCATCTTGTGGTTCATATTGTGTTTGAGGATCTATTATATCCGTTTCTTTAATATAAGGTGGGTTGCTAATTAGTACATCATATTTATTAATCGGATTAAATTTAAACATATTTTTTCGAATAAAAGTCATTTGGGTTTTATTTAACTTAGCATTTCTTTTTGCTAGCTTTAATGCTTTTGGGCTTACATCAATTGCAGTTATTTCTAAAGTTGAAAACTCATTTTTTAAAGCAATACTGATACATCCTGAGCCAGTTCCAATTTCAAGAGCAGATCCTTCAGTTAAATTCATATTTTTAACATATTGAATGCTCTTTTCGACTAATGTTTCAGTTTCAAAACGTGGAATTAAGACGTTTTTATTGACCATTATCTTAGCATCTAAAAAGTCAACATATCCAATTAAATATTGAACAGGATAGTTTTGGTTTAACTTTTGAATTACATAATCTAAATCTTCATATCTTTGTTTTAATAACTTCCAATCATTATTAGTTATATTATCTGGTTTTTTCATGCTTCACCATTTATTTTTCTTTTTTGATCTTCAGTTATTAAAGCTTCAATGATTGCTTCCAGGTCACCTTCCATAACATAGTCTAACTCCATAATGCTAAAATTAATACGATGATCTGTTACTCTATTTTGAGCATAGTTATAGGTTCTAATCTTTTCTGAACGATCACCAGTTCCTACCATGTTTTTACGATTCTGACCATCTTTTGCTGCTTGTTCTTGTAAAGCATTATCATAAACTCTTGTTTTTAATACTTTCATTGCTCGTTCTTTATTTTTTATTTGGCTTCTTTCTGTTTGACAGGTTACAACAATACCAGTTGGTATATGAGTTAAACGCACTGCTGAATCAGTAGTGTTTACTCCTTGTCCACCTTTTCCACTTGCTCGGTAAACATCAACTCTGATATCATCTGTTTTTATTTCAATATCAACATCCTCCGCCTCTGGCATTACTACTACAGTTGCTGTTGAAGTATGAATACGACCTTGTGTTTCGGTATTCGGAACTCTTTGGACTCGATGAGCGCCACTTTCAAATTTTAGTTTTGAATAAACATTATCTCCGGCTATTGAAAATTCAATCAATGTAAAACCACCACTGGTTCCTTCAGTAGAGTTAATTACTTCAATTTTCCAATTTTGTTTTTCAGCATATTTAGAATACATTCTAAATAAATCTCCAGCAAAGATATTTGCCTCATCTCCACCAGCAGCTCCTCTGATTTCCATGATAATATCTTTACCATCATTTTCATCTTTTGGTATCAATAATAATTCTAATTCTTTATTAATTATTTCCAAAGAATTATTCATTACTTCTAATTCAGATGTGGCTATTTCTTGCATATCTGGATCATTTATCATTTCATTTAGAGCTTCAATTTCTGCAATAGTTTTTTTGTATTCTTGATATTTTAAAGTTGCTTCTTCTAAACTGCTTTTTTCTTTAAACAATTTCATTTGACTACTATAATCATTTAAAATTTCTGGTTTTAATAATTCTTCATTTATTTCGTTATATCTTTTTTCAATGATATTTAATCTTTCTATCATTTCTTATCCTCTTTTCTTTTTTATAAAAATTAAAAGAGTTTAGCTACAACATATCATTTTCATCTTCGTCATCTTCTAAAATAACAAGATTTTCTAATTCATCTTCTGAATCATCATCAACTGTGTTTTCATCATAATTAATTTCTTCTTCTGTGACAGTTTCTTCAGTCTCTGGTTCTTCTTCAATCGTCTCTACTAAATCAATATCGTCATCATCTTCATCAAAAACAATTCTTGTGCTATGATTTATTTTTAAATCACAGTATCCATTTTCTAACATAATAAATCTTTTATCGATTAGTAATAACTCAAAGAAATCACCAATATTATTTGTAAATTCTTCTTCTGGTAATCCTAAGACTTTTATGACCTTTTTAAATAAATCTTGAATTTTGATTTTTTTACTATCACTATTTAATATTAAAAACGCAACATCTGCGTAAGACATACTTTCTTTTTGTTCTTCTGTTAATTTCACCTTCATAAGGTCCTCCTCATTCATTATATGCACCTATTAATAGAACGTATAATGCTTTTTAATCAGGTATAATTGTATCATAATATATTAGATTGTCAATACGAAAAAAATCACTTTATTTTGTGGATAATAATTGCATTTTTAATATCTGGTTCACTAACTAAAGTATAGTAAAAAGTATCTGTATTTTCATCAAGATTAAAACTCATTTCTATTACAGGTATTTCTATTACAATATCATCTATTTTAAATTCGCATTTTTGATGTTTAAAATCTAAACTAATCACACTATCGTCAGTGGTCTTTTTAACAATTAATTCTTCTTTTAAATATTCTATTTCATTTTGATTAATAATTTCTTCATTATTATTTTTAAAAAACTTTATTTTATACATAAAAATCACTATGGTCATTTTAGCATAAAATTCTTAAAAATATTCCATAATAATAAAGATTTATATGAAAATAGTTAAATGGTTTATAAAATTCGGGATTTTTCTTTTTATCTGTGGCATTGTTTTTTTAGTGGGAATTTATATTCATGCTTATTTTTCACCACCTATTGAACTTAATTCAGCTAATGCTATTGTTATGTATGATCGTAATGGGTATGTTTTCTTTCAAGGTAGCGGAGGCCGTGAATGGGTTAGTTTAGAAAATATCTCCCCATATGTTCAAAAAGCAATTATTAGTGTTGAAGATAGACATTTTTTTACTCATCGAGGTTTTGACTTCCTAAGAATCATCCGTTCTTTGTATCTAAACCTTCGGACAGGCAGAATTACTGGTGGCGGATCAACAATCTCTCAACAATACGTTAAAAACATGTTTTTAGACTTTGATCAAACATGGTCTAGAAAAATTGAAGAAGCTCTTTTAACAATCAATATGGAAGTTCATTTTTCTAAAGAAGAAATTCTTGAAGGTTATCTAAATACAATTAATTTTGGTCAAGGAAATTTTGGTATCGAAAGTGCTGCTCAATTTTATTTTAATAAAAGTGCTAGTGAATTAACTTTAGAGCAAGCAATTATTTTAGTTGGTATTCCTAGGAGTCCAGAACATTATAATCCTGTTAATAACTATGATCGAGCTATTGGAAGAGCTTGGGTTGTTGCAAGAAGCATGCTTAATAATGGTCATTTAACAATTGATCAATATACCAATTTATTTAGCGAGACAATTCCAATTCATGGAAGACGTGAAGACAGTAATAATCTCCAAACTTTAATGTATTTCCATGATGCAGTCATCAATGAATTAAATAATCTATCTGGTATTCCTAAATCTTTAATTCAATCTGGCGGTCTTCGCATTCATACAACATTAGACTTTTCAATTCAAGAAGAAATGGAAAGATCCATTATTGAAAATATGAATGATGAAAGTGTCCAAGTAGCTGCCATTGTTACAGAACCGAGTAGTGGTGGCGTTTTAGCTCTTACTGGCGGGGTTAATCACGCTACTAGTCAATTTAACAGAGCTACGCAGGCTAGAAGACACGTTGGCTCAACAATTAAACCGTTTCTTTACTATGCAGCTCTTGAAAATCATATGACTTCTGCTTCTACTTTTAGAAGTGAAGAAACTACTTTTGTTTTTGCTAATAATCAAACTTATACCCCCACCAATTATGGAGACCGTTATGGTAATAAAGACATAACGATGGCTGCGGCTTTAGCTTTTTCTGATAATATTTTTGCTGTAAAAACACATCTCTTTATTGGTAAGCAAGAACTTGTAGATACAATGAGATTAGCCGGACTTCGAGGTCATCTTGATGCAAATCCTTCTTTAGCTTTAGGTGCTATTGAAATTAATATGTTGGACTATGCTGGTGCCTTTAACACATTAGCTAATAGTGGTATTTATAATGAACTACATTTTATTACTAAAGTTGAAGATGCTGAAGGTCGAGTTTTATTTGAAAGGAATATTAATCCAGAACAAGTTTTAAATGCTCAAAATGTTTTTATTCTAAATGAGATGATGACAGCTACTTATAATCCAAACTTTGTTAGTTTTAATGCTCCTACAGCTCTACACATGAACCCTTCTCTTTCAAGAAGATATGCAATTAAGACAGGGACAACTGATTGGGACTTTTGGATTGTTGGGTATAATCCGGATATTATGATGCTTGTTTGGTGTGGTAATGATATGAATAACCCTGTTCCAAGAAGTTATTCAAGAAATATTCGAAATATTTGGATTGATACCGTTGAATTTGCTTTAAGGGATACCTCTCAAATTTGGTATGAAATTCCCGAAGATATTATTGGTTTACCGTTAAATGCCATTTCTGGGGAATTTGATCCTAGTAATAATAACAATGCCTTATTCTTTTTCAGAAGAGGCTCTGAACCGATTTTAAACCATAATTAAAACAAGCTTTTATGAGCTTGTTTTATCAACTTTAATAATAATCTGATATAAATCTTCAAAATCAAATTCTTCTGTGCTTATCGTAAATCCAGCAGCTCTAATTTCATGTTCCAATTCTGTAAAAGAATTTGTTACACTAGTTATATCTCCTTCTTGAATTCGTTTTATTACTTCTGGCTCTGGGGCTGGTGGTAGTTGAGGTTCAGGCTCTACTATTTCTACTACTGGTGCTTCTTCATGAACTACTGGATTAAAATTTGCTGCTAAATCATTTAAATTAACGGCTTCATCTTCTAAAGATGGATAAATATTATCTGGGTTAAATAAACTAAATATTTTGTTTGGTTGCTCTTCAGTTGTTAATGGAGCACTCAAATCTAAAGTTTCGATTTGAATTTCCTCTATCGGTGCGATATCTTGTTGTTCTGGTGGAGTAAATGTTATTTGAGGTTCAGGTTCAATACTAAGCTCTTCTACTGGTGAATTTGTCTCTGTAACATCTAAAGTTTCTAAGGTTTCCATAGTTTCAAAAGACTCCACTGGCGCTTCTATTTGAAGTGGTTCTAGTACTTCAATTTCTATAGGAGCTATCTGATTTGGAGAAACTTGTGATTGAGTTTCTTCAAAAACTTCTAAGGTTTCTAACGATTCTAATGTTTCAGTTTGACCACCATTCATTGTTTTTAACTCACTATCTAATTGACGAACTGTTAATCTCTCGTTTATAACTCGATTTAACATTTGTTTTTGATCTTCTTCATTTTGTAAAGCAAGAAGACTTCTTGCATGCCTTTCACTAATTTGACCGTTCATTAAAGCTTCCTGTACTTCATTTGCTAAGTTCAATAATCTTAATTTATTCGCTATCGTTGGTTGTGACAAACCAATTCTTTCAGCTAGCTTCTCTTGAGTTATATAACCTTTATCTAAAATCTTCTTATATGATTTGGCTTCCTCAATAGAGGTTAAATCTTTTCTTTGAATATTTTCGACTAGCGCTATTTCAGCGCTTTCATTATCACTTAATTCGGCTATTACAGCAGGAACTTGAGTAAAACCAGCCATTGTTGCTGCTTTATACCTTCTCTCTCCTGCTATTATTTCAAATTTATCATCATTTAATCTTCTTAAAACTAAAGGTTGAATTATACCATGTTCTTTAATTGAAGTGGTTAATTCAGCTAAAGCTTGCTCATCAAAAGTAAGTCGTGGCTGAAAACGGTTAGGAACAATCGCTTCAACATTGACATTTTGTATAACTGGTTCAGTTTTCACTTTACTTCAGCCCCTTTTATTATTCTGATATTATCATACTTTATTTTCGGGTGCTTTTCAATGGTTTTTTAATAATCTGATCGTATCTCCTCGGATATTTATTTGGTGTGATTGAAGTTTTTTTAATAACTATAAGCGTTCTTTTACTTTTTTCAATGGGTAAAATTAACTCTTCAATTTTTTCAATATTACAGTTTAGTAAAGAACATGTCTCTTTTGCTAATTTAATTTCTTCTTTTATATCAGATTTCATTGCAATAAATAAACCATCTACTTTTAAGAAAGGAATTGCTAGCTCAATTAGTACATTTAAACTTGCAACAGCTCTTGCAGTAACAAAATCATAATTTTCTCTTGTGTTTTCAATATATTCTTCGGCTCTTTTATTAATAATTATTAAGCTTTCTAAATTTAATTTATTTTTAACTAATTCAAGAAATCTAGTCTTTTTACCATTAGAATCTAATAAAGTTATTTTTAATTTAGGAAAAACTATTTTTAAAATTATTCCTGGAAAACCAGCTCCACTACCTATATCTAATAATTTTTTTTCTTGGTTTAAATCTTGAACTCTTATTAAAGTTAGTGAATCGTAAATGTGTTTTAATAAGACTTCTTCTAATTCTCGAATTGCTGTTAAATTATGCTTTTGATTCTCTTCAAGTAAAATAAAGCAAAACTCTTCGATTTGCTTTTCTTGCTTATCAGATAACTTAATTCCTAGTTTAGTTAGTTCGCTAACTAATTTTTCTTTATTCATTTGGATACTCTTTCTTTAAATAAACTGCTAAGATTGATATATCTACAGGATTTACACCACTAATCCTCGAAGCTTGAGCAATCGTTGATGGTCTAATTTGTGTTAATTTTTGCTTTGCTTCATTTGCTAAATTTATTTTACTATAATCAATATCTTCGGGAATTTGCTTTTCTTCTAATTTTAAAAGTTTTTCTACATCTCGGTACGTTTTTTTTATATATCCTTCATATTTAATTATAAATTCTACTTGTTCTAAAACAGCCGGTTCCCAATTGTTAGTTATATAATCGGCTTCAACATAATCTTCTATTTTAATTTCAGGTCTTTTTAAAAAATCATATAAACTAAAATTAATGCTAGTTTTCTCTCCTGATATTTTATCAATTATTTCCTGGGAAATATTTTTTTGTGTTATTTTCTTAGTTTTTAATTCAGCTGTTAATTTATTGATTTCTTCTTCTTTTTTAACTAATTTTTCATATTTTTTTTGATCAATTAATCCTACATTATAACCATATCTTCTTAACCTTAAATCAGCATTATCATGTCTTAATATAAGTCTAAATTCAGCTCTTGAAGTTAGCAAACGATATGGTTCATAAGTTCCTTTTGTTACTAAATCATCAATTAAAACACCAATATATGCTTCATTTCTTTTCAAAATCAAAGGCGTTTTTTCTTTTAATTTTAATGATGCATTTATTCCAGCAATTAACCCTTGGCATGCGGCTTCCTCATAACCACTAGTTCCATTAATTTGGCCAGCGGTATATAGATTATCAATTAATTTCGTTTCTAAAGTGGCTTTTAATTGGAGTGGCTCGATTGCATCATACTCAATTGCATAAGCATATTTTATAATCTTTGCTTTTTCTAATCCTGGTAAGCTTCTAACCATTTTTTCTTGAACATCAATTGGCATACTTGTTGAAAACCCCTGTAAATAAATATCATCATAAAAACGACTTTCTGGTTCTAAAAATAACTGATGGCGGTCTTTATCCGCAAAACGAACTATTTTGTCTTCTATTGAAGGACAGTATCTGGTTCCGGTTCCTTCTGCATATCCACCATACATTGATGATTTATTTAAGTTATCTTTAATTATCTGGTGAGTTTCTAGTGTTGTATAAGTCATATAACAACTTTCTTGATTTTTAATATCATATAGAGCTTGATTATCAAAACTAAAAGTCCAAGGAACAGAGTCTCCTGGTTCTTCTTTTATCTTTGTAAAATCAATCGTAGTTCGATCTATTCTTTGTGGAGTTCCTGTTTTTAACCTTAAAAGATTAAAACCTAATTTTTCTAAACTATCACTTAAAAATTTTGAAGATTTCTCTCCATTAGGGCCTTCTAATTTAGAAGTTTCTCCAATTAATATTTTACTTTTTAAATATGTTCCTGTTGTTAAAATTAAAGACTTGCAATTTATTTTTTGATTATCTTCTAGGATTACTCCGCTTATTTTGTTATTTTCTACGATTAAACTTGCAACCATTGATTCAATTATCTCTAAATTTTTTGTCTTTTTTAATTCTTTTAACATTTCTTCAGGATATGTTTTCTTATCAGCTTGAGCTCTTAATGATCTAACTGCTGGACCTTTGGCACCATTTAGCATTTTGATTTGAATATGGCTTCGATCTGCTATTTTTCCCATTAAGCCACCTAACGCATCTATTTCTCGAACAACAATTCCTTTAGCAGTTCCACCAATTGATGGATTACATGGCATGTCAGCAATATTTTTTATATTAGCTGTTATTAATGCTACATTAAATCCTAGTTTAGCTGAGGCATATGATGCTTCACAGCCAGCATGTCCACCACCAACTACAATAATGTCATAATTCATGTTTATCTCCTACTTTCCTAAACAAAACTTTGAAAATAGTTCATCTAATAAATCTTCTTTATAAGTTTCTCCAATAATTTCTCCTAAGTAGTCAAAACAGTTCTTTAAATCTATTGTGATAATATCTATAGGGATTTCTTGACTCGTATTATCTAATGCTGTTTTTACTGATTCTAAAGCTAATCTTACTAAAGAAATCTGTCTAGCATTTGATAGGTAAGAATAATCTTTATTATCTAATTTCTCTAAATTAAACAATTCAATTATTTTATTTTTAAGATTATCTAACCCATTACTGTGTATTGTATTTCCTTTTGTTAAATCAAAGTTTTCTAAAACTTTAAAATCAATTTGATTTTCTAAATCATCCTTATTTACAAAAATAATAATATTTTTATTTTTTTGAGTGGTTAAAAATTCAAAATCATTCTCTATTTTTTTTGTATTACTATCAATTACATAAATAATTAAATCAGCATTATCTGTTAATTCAATACTTTTTTTAACACCGATTTGCTCCACTTCATCTGTAGTCTTACGAATTCCTGCTGTATCTAAAATATTAAGCGTTATTCCTTCTAATATAATCTTTCCTTCAATAATATCTCTAGTTGTTCCTGGAATATCAGTTACTATTGCTTTATTTTCACTTAATAAAGCATTTAAAATACTACTTTTGCCTACATTGGGTTGGCCAATTATAGCAACGTCTATGCCATTTTTAACTAATTTACCAGTCGAGGCTTCTTTTAATAATTTTTCTAAATCTTCTTTTATTCTATTTAATTTTGGTGTGATTGTTATTTTTGTCTGCTCTTCTACATCATCATATTCTGGATAATCAATATTAACCTCTATACTTGCTTGAATTGATATTATAGTTTTTCTAATCTCATTTATTTTATTTGATAATCCTCCAGATATCTGGTTTATTGCTAATTTACGAGCTTTTTCACTTTCTGAAAGAATTAAATCACCTACTGCTTCTGCTTCTAATAAGTCAATACGCCCATTTAAAAATGCTCTTTTGGTAAATTCACCTGGTTCTGCCAGTTTACAACCATTAGCTAATAATAATTCTAATATTTTATTTGTTGTTGCTATACCACCATGGCTATTAATTTCAATGATATCTTCTGTCGTAAATGTTTTAGGAGCTAACATTACACTTACTAATACTTCATCAATTATTTCTTCTTTATCAACTATATAACCATAACTAACAGTATGAGAAGCTACTTTTGTTAAGTCTTTACCTCTAAAAATGCTTTTAACAATTGGTATCGATTCTGAACCACTACAACGGATAATTGATATCGCTCCGTTTCCAACTGCTGTTGATATCGCACAAATAGTAGTTTCCATAACTTCTCACCTCGGTGGTATTATAGCATATAATTATTTCCCGGGAAATAAGTTCAAGAAAAAAAGAAGTATAAATAACTTCTTTTTTGCTATTCAACTCTAGTTACTGTCCATCCAGCATTTTCTAGTTGTTCAATTATACCATTTTCTCCAATAATATGAGCCGCTCCAACGGCAAAAAACACTGTTTGATTTCCTGATAACATTTCAATTATACTCTCAGTCATTGCAATATCTCTATTTAACATCATTGCTGTATTATATTCTATAAATAATGTTGCATTTGTTTGCCTAAATTCATTATCTGCTGTTTCTAAAAGATATCTAAGTGCTTCTGCATCTCCATTAATCCACATATTTAACATTTTTTCCATTAGCTCTCTTGATTCTTCTTCTGGTGTTTCTAATATTTCTCTTAATTGTAATTCTTGTAATGCTTTTGAAAAACCAATTATTATCCCTAATTGATATTCCATGCTTTCCACTTCAAGAATTTCTTTACCTATTTCATGAGCAATTTCTAAAAAAAAGTGATCAACTCCTGGGACATCCATAAATCCCCATTCTTCTAGTTGCATCTGCATTAAAGTCATCGCTGCAAAACCAACTCTTAAACTGCTCAATACTTGTTGTTCTAAAAGGCTTTTATTTTCTATAAACTTTTGAAATAATTCAAAAGTTTCAGATGATACGTGGGCTTCTATTGTACTTCCGTCTTCAAGGATCATCATTTCAGCCATTCTTATTTGAGTTTGCAGACTTCTTTCAATTGCTATTGTATCAATCTCAACAGCTAAAACATCTGAACGATAAAATGCATCCAACAACACTTGTTGCATCGGGTAAAGACTCTCTAAACCAACATGTATTGTTCCAACTAAGTATACAGTTGCTGTATTAGAACTAACCTTCCATATTAAAGCATCCCCTTCTCTACCTTCAATTCTAGTTATCTCTGGAATATATAAGTCTTCATTTCCTGTATTTGAACAGGCGGCTAATATTATAATAAATAATAAAATTAATAATATTTTAAATTTTCTCATTAATTATTTCCTTCCTATAATAAATAGTAACAAAAAAATAGGTTTATTTAAACCTATTAATTAGTCTTTTTTTAATTTAACTACAACACGACGATTTGGTTCTTCGCCTTCACTTTCTGTTTTAATTCCTGATATCTGACTTAAAACATTATGAACAATTCTTCTTTCATATGAATTCATATTTTCCATCGTCACTGGTGTCTTTGTAGCTTTAACTTCTCTAGCAATATTCTTAGCCAAACGTTCAAGATGACCTATTTGCTTATCTTTATAGTTTTCAACATCTAAATTTAAATACGGATATGTTCCAATCTGATTAAAAATTGCTTGCTTTGCTATTGTTGTTAATGCTGATAATGTTTGACCATTTTTTCCAATTAAAATAGGATTGTTATCTGAGAACATTTTAATATTAATTTGTTTTTCACGGATTTTAGTTTCAAAAGAGACTTTAAGGCCCATTCTATCTAAAATATCAGTTAAAAATTCTTTTAGATAGATTTGAATATCAGTCAATTTTATTATTGAAAACTTATAACTAGTCCCTTTAAAAAGACCGCCTTTAATTGTTTCTTTTTTGTAAAGAATATCATTTTCAGTTAATTCTAAATCTTCTAAAGCTTTTGTTAAGACCCCGTTTTCATCTTTTCCTTCATATACAAATAATTCCATACTAACTTCTCCATTTCTTTTTAATTATCTACAACTTAATCTTTTTTCTTTAATTTTTTAAAAATGAAATTTGTAACTACCATAAATGTACTTGATACTATCCAATATAGTGCTATCGCTGTTGGTAAAGTAAATGATGCAATTGAGATAAATACCAACATAAAGTTTAGCATAAATTTCATTTGTTTTTGTTGATCTGAATTACCCATCATTGTCATATTAAATTTAAATGACATATATGTTGTAACTATTATTAAAATAACTAAAAGAATATATAAATAATTTCCATTTTGAGTTATTCCAACCCATGGAGTTGTTCCTAGTTGCAAGGTCCATAATGTTTCTTCAAATATTGCTGGTGTTCGATTAATTGCTCCTAAGAATGCTAAGAATAACGGTAACTGTAAGAAAGAGTTTAAACAACTTCCTATTGGACTAACATTGTATTTCTTATAGATTCCCATCATTTCTTGACTTTTTTTCATCATTGACTCATTATCTTTTTTATCTTTATACTTTTTTTCTAAATTCGCCATTTCTGGTTGAGCTTTTTTCATATTTTCTGATTGTTTTTGCATTTTTAATGTTAAAGGTATCATAAATATTCTAATTGCAATTCCAGCTAACATTAAGGCAATTCCATAATTACCAACAATCAATGCTAATCTTACGATATACCAAGCTAATGGTATAACAAATATTTGATCCCATAAACCAACTTCTCTATTAGGATCATGTAATCTCATATTTTCACATCTTGGTAAGTCAGATACAACAAAACCAGCTTGATCTTCGTGTTCATTATATAAATCTATTATATTTTGATCTGTTGGTCGACACAAAATATTTAAAGGTAATCTTTGTCCTGTTTCCTCATTAATAACACCTTGATTTTCTGCATCAGTTAAATATCTAGTACAACCTGTTAAGGTAAAACTTAATATTATTAATAAAATTATTAATTTATTCTGCTTTTTCATCTTTTCACCTTTTTAAATTAACTGAGTTAATTTCTCTTTCATCTGTTTATAAGTTAAATCTAAACATGGCTTCCTAACCATTATAATATAATCTAAGTCTTTTTTAAATAAATTCTTTTCTTCTTGAATTATTTCTCTTATTTGTCTTTTCAATTTATTTCTAATTACTGCATTTCCTATTTTTGTTCCCACTGCAATACCAAATCTAGATGTTTCTTCTTTTTTTTCTTTAAAATGAAGAACAAAAAAAGAATTCTTAGAAGATTTTGTAGTTTTAATTATTTCATCAAATTCTATTCTTTTTTTTATTCTTTCATTCTTTTTCATATTTCCTCCATTAATAATAAAAAAGCCACTTTAGTAAGTGGACTTATCTTGCTAGAACTTTACGGCCTTTTTTTCTGCGAGACTTTATTATTCTTGTTTTCATACGAGCAAAAAAACCTTGTTTCTTACTTCTTTTTCTTTTATTTGGTTGAAACGTTCTTTTTGTCATGTTTTGCACCTCTTTCATTTCTTAAGCGCTCTTATTATATTATATACTTAGTACCAAGTCAATCTTTCTTGTGGATTTTCTAAATTTCCACAAAATTGTTGTTTTTGTTAAAAACTTTTTTGTTTGTTAATTCTATTTTGTGGAAAATGTTGAAAAGTCATTTTAGATAAGTTATTATAGAGACTAATTGTTTATAAATCTGTGGATAACTTACTGGAAAACTAATACTAGAAGTTTAGGACTTTCTTTTTCCACAAAACTATTTTAAAATGACTTTAGAGGTACAAAAATCGCAAGTGGGGTGGTTAAATATCATGGATAACAACCTATTATGGAACAACTTTCTTGAGGTTTTACGCAGTAAAATTTCAATCATTTCCTTTGATACTTGGTTTAAGGACACCAAGCTTATTAAAGAAGAAAATGGTAAATTAATTATTGAAGTTCCCTTAGCTTTTCATAAACAATTTCTTAACGATACATATTATGATTTAATTGATGAAGTAATGACTAGTATCACAGGCGCTAGTTATGATCTTGAATTTATTGTTGAAGAAGAATTAGTTGAAGACATTAAACCTGTTGAAAACAATGAGGTTATCTATAAAAATTTAAACTCTAACCTTAATAAAAAATATACTTTTGAGAATTTTATAATAGGGGATAGTAACCGTTTTGCCCATGCTTCTGCTGTTGCAGTGGCTGAAAGACCTGGTGAAGTTTATAATCCACTATTTATCCACGGAAAAAGTGGACTTGGCAAAACTCATCTCATGCACGCTATTGGTAATTTTGTTGCTGATAATAGTAATAAATCAGTCCTATATGTTACAAGTGATGAATTTATTTCTGATTTTATTGGAATTAATAAAAAAGATGAAAATAATCTTGATACTATCGGACATTTTAAAGAAAAATATCGAAATATTGATGTCTTAATTATTGATGATATTCAATTTTTAAGTAATGCTGAGAAAACCCAACAAGAATTTTTTCACACTTTCAATTCACTACATGATTCGAACAAACAAATTATTATTAGTTCTGATAGATCTCCAAATGACTTAAAGTTATTAGAAGATCGTTTAAGAACTAGATTCAGATGGGGTTTAACAGTAGATATTTATCCACCTAGTTTTGAACTAAAATGCCAAATCTTACAAAAGAAAATGCATGGTCACGAAGTTGCTCATTTAATACCAAAAGATGTTATTGAATATATTGCTACTAATTGTGAAAATGATGTCAGACATTTAGAGAGTTCAATTACTAGGCTTTATGCTTATGCTGCTATGATGTGTCCTGATGAAATTACATTAGAATTTGCTATTGAAGCTTTAAAAGATTTTTTAGGAAAATCTATATACATAACAAATAATATAACTAAAATACAAAAAGCTGTTGCTGACCATTATAAAATAACCATTGAAGATTTAAAAAGCAAGAAAAGAACTGCCAATATTAATTTTCCAAGACAAATTGCTATATATATATGCCGAATGACTACAGAAGAAACTTTAGATAGAATTGGTTTAGAATTTGGTAATCGTGATCATTCGACAGTTCTACACGCATATGATAAAATTACACATGAGGTTAAAGTAAATAATAAATTAAAAGAAAATATTGAGGAGATAAAAAATAAAATTGTTAATTAACGTTGATAAATAAAAAATTATTAACATTCAAAAAGAGTCTGGATTTATAGATAATAATTTAGTTATTAACAATATCCACCTTAATAAAAATAATAACCAAAAAGAAAGAAGGAATGAATATGAAATTATTAATTGAAAAAAATATTTTGTTAGAAAGTTTAACCAATGTTATGAGAGCTATTTCCCCACGAAATATTATTCCAATATTAAATGGAGTTAAGTTTGAATTAACTAATGAAGGTTTAACAATAACTGCTAGTGATAGTGATTTAACAATAAATACGTTTATACCTAAAGAAAAAATCAAAAATATAACAACACCAGGTGAAATTATTATTCAAAGTAAATATTTATTAGAAATTATAAGAAAGTTACCAAATACTGATATAAATATAGAAGTTGTAGATAGCTTAAAAATAGTAATCAGTACAGATAATACAATATATAATTTAAATTGTTTAAATACTGATGATTATCCACAAATAAAATTCGAGACAGTCAAAAAACCAATTATTATTTCTAGCGATGTTTTAAAACAAATAATTCATCAAACGATATTTGCAATATCAACTCAAGAATCAAGACCGTTATTAACAGGAATCAATTTAAATATAAAAGGGAATATTTTAGAGTGTGTAACAACAGATTCTTATCGCTTATCAAGAAAAACGATTATTTTAGAAGATCAATATGATAGTTTTGATATTGTAATTCCAGGTAAAAATATAAATGAATTTGATAAAATATTAAATGAAGAAGGTAATGTGGAAATCCATCTATTTAATAATAAAGTCTTATTTGTTTATAATAATTATCATTTTCAATCAAGTTTATTAAGTGGTAGTTATCCAAATACATCAAATTTAATACCAACGGAATTTGAATTTATTTTAACAACATCATTACCAGCTTATTACTCTGCGATTGATAGAGCAGCACTTCTTACTCAAAGTAAAGAAAAAAACATTGTAAAAATGGAAACTAAAGATAGTGATATCTTAATAACATCATATGCAAGTGAAATAGGTAAAGTAGAAGAAACAGTATCAGTAAATAAAAATAATAAAGAAAATATTTCGATATCATTTAGTTCTAAATATATGATGGAAGCTTTAAAAACATTTGAAGAAGAAGATTTAATAATTTTATTAAATTCAGATTCGAAGCCATTGGTTTTAAAGTCAGCAAAAGATGAATCTTTAATTCAGTTAATATTACCAATAAAAACATATTAAAATGAGATTTCTCATTTTTTTATTTAGTTGCTAAAAATCCCGAATATTCGACAAGTATATATGGTATAAGGGTTTCGTCTGGGGGTGATAAAAAATGAGAGATTATGAAATAAATGAAAAAACTTTGGCAGTAGTACCTTTTGGAAAAAAGAAAACAATTATTTATGAAGAACACGATTGCTTTATTTTAGAACAACCAGTTAATAAAATAATGGATAAAAGTTGTAGATATTATGGTAGTTCAATTGAAGGAAGACAAAAAGGAACAACATCGTTAACGGGTTTAACTTATAAAGTACCAATAATAATTTCAGAAGAAAATAATATTATATTTTTTCCAACGAGTTCACCACGTTTAAAAGATTGTGCTTGGATCAGCTTAAATAATTTGAATCGTTATTTTGATAAAAAAGAAACAACCATCATAGAATTTCTAAATCGTGAAACAATTGAATTACCGCTTTCTTATAATGTTTTAAACAATCAAATATTAAGAGCATCAAGGCTTGAATCAACACTAAGAAAAAGAACTAAAAAACATTAAAATTCTTTTAAAAACATCCATTTTATGTTATAATTTAAATAGGTATAGGAGTACATGCATACCTATTTTATTATTATATTAGCTTAAAAGAGGGTCAAAAATGCAAATCACTGAATTAAAACTAACTAATTTCAGAAATTATTCAGGGCAAGCTTTTGTTTTTTACCCAACAAAAAATATAATAATTGGAAATAATGGTGAAGGAAAAACAAATATTGTAGAGGCAATTTATTATTTATCAATCACTAAGTCTTTTAGAACAATGAATGATGATGTTGTAATAAAAGATGGTGAAGAAATCGCTACAGTTGAAGGAAAAATTAAAAATAAAATAAATAATAAATATAAAGTTGTTATTAGTAAAACTGGAAAAAAAGTCTTTATTGATAAAAATCAAATACAAAGATTAAGTGATTATATTTCCCAAATAAATATTGTTCTATTTAATCCAGAAGATTTAAAGTTAATTAAAGATAATCCTAGTACACATCGCAAATTAATAAATATGGAGTTATCAATTTTAAATAATGATTATCTAAAGGTTTTATCTAATTATAATAAACTTCTTAAACAGAGAAACACGTATTTGAAATCAATGATGCTAAACGGAATGGTGCCAAAAGATTATTTAGATATATTAACAATTAAACTAATAGATTGTGGAATTAAAATTCATAATTTAAGAGATAAATTTATTAATGAAATAAATGGTTACTTAAATTCTAATTATAAAAAAATAACAAAAAAAGATGGCTTAAAACTAAATTATATTTCTGATTATAAAGATTTATCTAAAGAAGAGTTAATAAAAAAATATAATGCTATGCATAAAAAAGATGTAAATTATGGGAAAACGCATTTTGGAATACATTTAGATGATTTTGTTTTCTTTTTCGGAAATCACTATGCAAAAGATTATTTATCAGAAGGTGAACAAAAAAATGCAGTAATATCTTTTAAACTTGCTGAAGTAAGTGTGTTTTATAAAGAAACAGGAACGATGCCAATCTTAATTTTAGATGATCTTTTTAGTGAGTTAGATCAAGACAAAATAACAAAGATTATTAAATTCTTTAAAAAAACAATTCAAATCTTTATTACAACTACAGATTTAACAAAAGTAGATGAAAAAATATTAAATGGAGCTAAAGTTTTTAAAATAAAAAAAAGCAAAATAGAGGAGAAAACATATGAGTAATAATAATTATGGTGCAGAAAATATTCAAGTATTAGAAGGTTTAGAGGCTGTCAGAAAAAGACCTGGTATGTATATTGGAACAACTAGTAGTAAAGGATTACATCATTTAGTGTGGGAAATTGTTGATAACGCTATAGATGAAGCTTTAGCTGGTTATTGTAAGGATATTGAAATTATTATTAATAAAGATAATTCAATAACAGTAAAAGATGATGGTAGAGGAATTCCTACAGGAATTCATGCAAAAACTGGTTTATCAACTGTGGAAACTGTTTATACTGTACTACATGCCGGTGGTAAATTTGGTGGTGGTGGCTACAAAGTATCAGGTGGTTTGCATGGTGTTGGTGCCTCTGTTGTTAACGCATTATCATCATGGGTAGAAGTAACAGTTTATCAAAACGGAGAAGTTCATTATATAAAATTTGAAGATGGTGGAAAAACTGTAGCCCCATTAAAAGTAATTGCCGATTGCTCAGAAGATAGGACTGGAACAACAGTAACATTTAAACCAGATCCAACGATTTTTACAGAAACAACTATATATGAATATGAAATTTTAAAAAATCGAACTCGTGAATTAGCTTTTTTAAATAAAGGATTAAGGATAATTCTTTGTGATGATAGAGAAATGCATCCTGTAAAAGAAGAATTTATTTATGAAGGTGGATTAAAAGAATATGTTTCTTATTTAAATCAAAACCGATCACCAATTCATGAGGATATTGTATATGTTGATAATGAAAAAGAACAAATAAACATAGAGGTAGCACTTCAATATAATGATGGTTATAGCAATTTAACATTATCTTTTGTAAATAATATTAATACTGGAGACGGTGGAACTCATGAAGAAGGCGTAAGGACAGCTTTAACTAGAATAATTAATAGTTATGCACGTAATAATGGAATTATAAAAGAAAAAGAAGAATCGTTAACAGGTGATGATATTAGAGAAGGTTTAGTTCTAATTGTTTCATGTAAACATCCTAATCCTCAATTTGAAGGTCAAACTAAAGGAAGATTGGGAAATGCCGAAGTAAGAAAAATAGCATCAGATATTTTTGGCGAAGGTTTTGAAAGATTTCTTATGGAAAATCCTGATTCAGCTAAAAAAATTATTGAAAAATCATTATTAGCAGCAAGAGCTCGTATGGCAGCGAAAAAAGCCCGCGAACTAACAAGAACAAAAGGTGGTCTTGATTTAACAAATCAATGGGGAAAATTAGCTGATTGTGCTAGTAAAGATCCTTTAGAGAGAGAATTATTTGTTGTCGAGGGAGATTCGGCAATGGGATCATCTAAATTAGGAAGAAATCCGAAGACGCAAGCAATATTACCAATTAAAGGTAAAATATTAAATGTTGAAAAATCACGTTTAGATAAAATTTTAGGTAATGAAGAAATTCGAAGTCTTATAACAGCGTTTGGTACGGGAATTGGTGAAGAATTTGATATTTCAAAATTAAGATATAATAAAATAATCATAATGACCGATGCTGATGTTGATGGAGCACATATTAGAACCCTTTTATTAACGTTTTTATACCGATTTTTTAGACCTTTAATAGAAAATGGGCATGTATATGCAGCTCAACCTCCTTTGTTTAAAATAACCCACGGAAAAACGGTTAAATATGTTTTAAGTGAAAAAGAAAAAGATAATTACTTAGCATCATTACCAGAAGAAGTAAGGCCTAAAGCAAATATAAATAGGCAAAAAGGTCTAGGTGAAATGGATGCAATAGATCTTAGGGTAACAACAATGGATGTTAATGAGAGAATTCTAATAAAGATTAATATTGAAGACGCAATATTAGCTGATGAAATGTTTACTGTATTGATGGGTGAAGTAGTGGAGCCAAGAAGAAACTTTATCGAAGAAAATGCTTTAAATGTAGTGTATTTAGATGTATAGGAGGAAGAAAAAATGAACGAAGAAGTAATGACAATAGATAGATTTATTGATAAAAATATTGATTTAGAGATAAAAGATTCTTTCTTATCTTATGCAATGAGTGTAATTATATCGAGAGCAATTCCTGACGTAAGAGACGGTTTAAAGCCGGTTCACAGAAGAATTTTATATACATTTTTTAAAGAAGGGATAACTTCTGAGAAGCCTCACAAAAAAAGTGCAACAACAGTTGGTAAAGTATTAGCGTATCACCCTCATGGAAATGCCGCTGTATATGACACTATGGCTAGAATGGCCCAAGATTTTTCATATAGGTACCCATTAATAGATGGTAAAGGAGCCTTTGGTGCTCCTGATGGTTCGAGTCCAGCAGCAGATCGATATACAGAAGCAAGATTAGCAAAGATATCAAATGAATTATTAAGAGATATCAATAAAAATGCTGTAGATTTTGTTCCAAATTATGATCAAGAAGAGATTGAACCAGTAGTTTTACCATCAAGATATCCAAACATTTTAGTTAATGGAAATATGGGTATTGCAGTAGGCATGGCAACAAATATACCTCCACATAACTTAACTGAAACAATCGATGCAGCTGTAGCAGTTATTGATAATCCTGAGATAACTTCAGTCGAATTAATGAATTTTATTAAAGGTCCAGATTTTCCAACTGGTGGTATCATTTTAGGAAATAGTGGTATTAAAAAAGCTTTTGAAACAGGAAAAGGATCGATTTCAGTTCGTGCTAAAATTGAAATTGAGGAAAATAATAATCGTCAGCGGTTAATTATTACTGAAATACCATATCAAGTTAATTATACGAATATAATTACTAAAATAGCGGAATTAGTTAGAGATAAGCAATTAGAAGGAATCTCAAATTTAACAGACGAATCAGCTTTAGAAGGTATTAGAATCGTTATTGATGTAAAAAACGGTTATAACGCCAATGTTTTATTAAATAATCTATATAAATACACTCAATTACAAACATCTTTTGGTATTAACTTTTTAATGTTAGTAGATGGAAAACCAAAAACATTAGCTTTAAAAGAAATACTAGATTATTACATTAATTTTCAAAGAACAGTAATAGTACGCAGAACCCAATTTGATTTAGATAAAAATGAAAAAAGAGCGCATATTCTAGAAGGTTTTAAGATAGCGTTAGATCATATTGACGAAGTAATTAAATTAATTAGAGCTGCAAATACAGACGAGGAAGCAAAAACCGATTTAATAAAAAGATTTGGATTATCTGAGGTTCAAGCAGAAGCTATTTTAGAAATGAGACTTAGAAGATTAACAGGTTTAGAACGTACTAAAATAGAAGAAGAATTAAAAGAAGTGCTAGCTTTAATTGAGGAATTAAAATCAATTTTAGCTTCTGATGAAAAAGTATTAAATATCATTAAACAAGAATTATTAGAAATAAAACAAAAATATGGTGATGAAAGAAAAACACATATTGATATGACAGCAATTGAATATATTGAAGATGAATCTTTAATTCCTGTTGAGGATATTATTATTACACTTACTAATAAAGGATATATCAAAAGATGTACCTCAGATACTTACAGACAACAGAATCGCGGTGGTGTAGGTGTAAAAGGAATGTCTACTAATGAAGAAGATTTTGTGGAACACTTGCTAAATTTATCAACACATGATTATTTACTTATTTTTACAAATAGAGGAAAAGTTTATCGTTTAAAAGGTTATGAAATCCCTGAATATAGTAGGCAATCAAAAGGCTTGCCAATAGTTAATTTATTACAATTAGAGAAAGATGAAATAGTAAATTCAATAATATCTCTATCCACAGATTCAGAAGATAAATATTTCTTATTTGCTACAAAAAGAGGTTTAGTAAAAAGAACTAATATTGAAGAGTTCAATAGTATTAGAACTTCAGGTAAAATATGTATTACTTTAAAACCAGATGATGAATTAATTGGTGTTAAGAAAACTTCTGGAGAATCTAATGTGTTATTAGCATCTAGCAACGGAAGAATGGTTGTTTTTAACGAAGATGAAATAAGAATTATGGGAAGAACCGCTTCAGGAGTGAGAGGAATCAATTTAGAAGATTCTTTATGTATGGGATTAGAAGTATCAACAGATGATGAAAATGTTTTAATAGTTACCGAAAATGGATATGGTAAAAAAACTTTAGTTTCTGAATATCGTAAAACGAAAAGAGGAAGCAAAGGTGTTAAAGCATTAAGTGTAACTGAAAAAAACGGACAAATAACAGCGTTTAAAAAAGCAGATGATAATAAAGATTTAATTATTATAACTAATTCTGGAATTATTATAAGAATGCCAATTGAACAAATTTCTCAATTAGGTAGAGTAACACAAGGAACAAGATTAATTAATCTGAAAGATAGTCAAAAAGTATCAACGATAAGTATTATCGATAAAAATTCAGAAGAAACAGATATTGAAAATGAATCAGACATAACTGCTGACCAAGAAATATCAACCGAATAAATTTCATACGTTTCACGTGAAACATATGAAAGAAATAGAAATTAAAACAATGTTTCACGTGAAACATTGTTAAACAATTATCTATATGATAATATCAAGTTGCACAATATATAAGTTATAACCTGGTCAGATTCGGAAGAAAGCAGCCATATTAACCTCTATATATGTGTGCTTTTTATTTGATAATGTATAAATAAATCATAGTATTTCATATGTTTCACGTGAAACATGGTGTTTATAAATAAGGAGTAGAAATGGAAAAAAAGTATTTAGAAAAACTATTAGAATTAGCGGATCAAGCTTATGAAAAAGAAGAAGCTCCAATTTCTGCAATTATAGTTTATAAAAATGAAATCATTGCAGAAGCATATAATGAGAGAAACTCTAGTAACTCTACAATTTCTCACGCAGAAATAAAAACTATTGAAATTGCTAATCAAAAATTAAAAAGTTGGAGGTTGAACAATTGTACGATGTATGTAACAATGAAACCTTGTGAAATGTGCGAAAAAGTTATCAAAGAAGCAAGGATAGATAAAGTATTTTACTTGGTTGAACGTGAAGAAAATAAAAAACAATACAACAAAACCGAATTTATAAAAAACGAAAGTTTAAGAGATGATAAGCTAATCAAAAATTATAAAAATCTTTTAACTAACTTTTGGAAAAATAAACGTTAAAAAGTAGAAAACCATGATATAATATTTTTGGAGGATAACTATGGATTACAAGGTGTTATATAGAAAATATCGACCACAAAGCTTTGATGAATTGTATGGTCAGAGTCATATAAAAGAGCTACTTTTAACTTCAGTTATCAATGAAAAGCTTTCACATGCATATTTATTTACTGGTCCAAGAGGAACGGGGAAAACAAGTACTGCAAAGTTATTCGCTAAGACAATTAATTGTGAAGCAAATAAAAATGGAATTCCTTGTAATAAATGTGCTGCATGTATAAATTATAATGAATCACCTGATATCATTGAAATAGATGCTGCTTCAAATAATGGTGTAGATGAAATACGAGAATTAAGAGAGAATGTTAAAGTTTTACCTACCTTTTCTAAGTATAAGGTTTATATAGTAGATGAGGTTCATATGTTATCTACAAGTGCTTGGAATGCGTTTTTAAAGACTTTAGAAGAACCTCCTTATCATGTTATATTTATACTAGCAACAACAGAAATTCAAAAAGTACCAATTACAGTATTATCAAGATGCCAACGCTTTGATTTTCAAAGTATAAAAAGTGAGACAATAGAAGAAAATCTACAAAAAATAACAAAATCAGAAAAAATAGATATAACAAAAGAAGCAATTCGTGAAATATCTAAACTCGCTGATGGTGGTATGAGAGATGCATTAAGTATTTTAGATCAATTATCAAAACTTAATGCAAAAATAGATATAGAAACAATTAGTAAAATGTTTGGAACTATTACAACTGCAGATATTGATGAGTTATTAAAAAGATTAAATGAAGGAAAAATATCTGAATATATAGGATTGTTAGATGAATTTCATCAAAATGGAATTGATTCTACAATTTTATTAAATAGACTATTGAATGCTTTATTAGCCGAAGCAATAAGTTTTAAAATTACATCAAGAAGCAAGTATCAAAATATAGAAAATATAGAACTTTTAATAGTAGAATTAGAAAAATGCTATAATCGAGCAAATCCATATATTTTAATAAAAGCTATATTATTAAAATATTATAAAAAGGAAGAAATAAGGGAAATAACTGAAATTAGTGAAAAAATACCTAAAGATTTAGAATTCAAAGCAGAACCAAAATCGGCAATTATTTCCCGGGAAATAATTGATCCGATAGAAGAACCAGTTAATACATCAGATGACTTTATTCAAAAATTAACTAATGTAAGAGTTAATAATTCATATGTTCAAGCTAATATAAATTTAAAAAAAGAATTTATAAATGTATGGCAAGATTTTATTAAATTATTAACAAAAGAAAATGAATTAAAATATTTATCATTAATTAAAGATGCAAATGTTGAAGTTGTATCCCCTACAAATATAATATTATCAACAGAATTTTATTCAAATAGTATATTATTTAATTCTCATGTAGGTGAAATAGAAGAAAAGCTAGAGAAAGAATTAAAGCAAATTAAAAAGTTAATATGTCTAGATTCAGAAACTTGGAAACAGGAAAAAGAATCTTATATGAAAAATCGTAAAAATAAAGAATATCAATTATTACCAGAGCCGGATGCTATAGAACTAAATGAAGTAATAGATAGTGCTGAAGATTTATTTGGTAATGAATTAATAGAAGTAAAATAGAGGAGAAATAAATTTATGAATATGCAAAATTTAATGGCGCAAGCTCAAAAAATGCAAAAGGACATTCAAAAGAAGCAAGCTGAAATAGAAGAAACTATTTTTGAAGGAAAATCCGAATGGGTAGATATTACAATGTCTGGTAAAAGAGAAATAAAAACGATAAAAATTAATAAAAACACCCTAACAGATCAAGAAGATATAGAGATTCTAGAAGACATGATTATGATTGCAATGAATGATGCTCTAAAAAAAGTTGAAGAAGAATTTGAAAAGAAATTAGGCGCATACGGAAGCGGACTTAGCGGATTAATGTAATATGATATACCCAAAATCACTTGAAGAATTAATATTATATTTTAAAAAATTACCTGGTGTTGGAGAAAAATCAGCCGAACGTTTAGCTTTATCAGTTGTTAACTTTTCTGAAGAAGATGTTAGCGGATTTTCAAAAGCAGTAGTAAATGTTCGTAAAAAATTACAGAAATGTAAGATATGTGCGAGTTTAACAGATAGTGAGACTTGTGATATATGCTCTAGTAAATATCGTAAGGAAAACATAATTTGTGTTGTAGAAGATTATAAGAGCGTTTTTATGTTTGAAAAGATTGGTAAATTTGATGGAGTATACCACGTATTAGAAGGATTAATTTCTCCAATAGATGGTATTAATCCAGATGATATAAATATATCATCACTAATTCAAAGATGTAAAAAAACCGAAGATTTAGAAATTATTGTTGCTTTGAAACCAACGATTGAAGGAGAAGCTACTACAATGTATATTACTAAGATGTTAAAAGATCATAGCGCAAAAGTTTCTAGATTGTCATATGGAATTCCAATGGGAGCTGAAATAGATTATTTAGATGCTTTGACTTTAGAAAGAGCGCTTAGCGATCGTCAAGTAATAATTTAATAAAAATAACATACATTTAAATGGTGATAATTATGTTATTAAAAGCTATCAAGAAAATCTGTTTTGCTTTAGTTGTTATATATAGTTTAAATTTATTAATAATGAATTTAAGCGTGTTTGTACCTATTAATTATTTTACAATAATAGTTGTATCACTTTTAGGTTTTCCTGGATTAATAACTCTAGCAATATCATTTTTCTTTTTAATGTAATGAAGAGGTTGAATTAATGAAAGAAAATATTTTTACATATATAGAAACATGCTTAAATGAGGAAACTTTGCCTCATGCTTTTTTAGTTGAAACAAATAATGTAGAAAAAGCTAATAAACAAATAATTGATTTTTTATGTAAAAAACAATTATTAAAGCAAGAAGAAGCAGCAAATAATTTAAATTTAGTTAAAATTTTACCGGAAGGGAAAGAAATAAAAACAGCCGAAATAGACAATCTGAGAGCTAGGTTTGCTACTTTACCATCAAATGATAAATATAATATATATATTGTTCATTCAGCAGAAAAAATGAATACATCAGCAGCAAATAAATTATTAAAGTTTTTAGAAGAACCAACAGATTTTATACTTGGTTTCTTAATTGTAAATAAAGATAGTTCTATATTAGAGACAATAAAAAGTAGATGCCAAGAATTTAAATTAGAATTTGAATCAGAGATATCAGAATTAACTGAACAAATAGAGGAAGTAATTAAATTTCTTGAAAATATTGATTATAAAAAAGAAATTGAATTAAGATCTTCATTGAATAATTTAGAACGTTCAGAAGTTATTACAGTAGTTGAAAAGAGTTTAAGTATATTAGCAAATAAATTACCAAAAGATGCTCAGTTTACTATTACAATAAGCTCAAATATCCTCTTACTAGATAACGTGTTGCGATTACTAAAAAGTAATGTTAATATTGATTTAGCACTTGATAAGTTATTTATAGAAGCGAGGTAACATTATGCAAGTATGTGGAGTATCTTTTAAAGAAAATGGTAAAGTATATAATTTTTGTCCAAATAAATTAGAAATAAAAAAAGGTGATTCTGTAATTGTAGAAACTGAAAAAGGTGAACAATACGGTAAAATTATTTTTGTTGATAATAAAGAAATAAGTACATCCTTAAAAAATGTAATACGTGTTGCCACGAAAGAAGACTATAATAAATACCTTAAAAATCTAACTGATGCTCAAAAAGCTTTATTAGAAGCTAGAAAAATGGTTAGTAATTTAGGATTAGAAATGCAAATAATTGATGGTAGTTATACTTTTGATCGTAAGCAGTTATTGTTTAATTTTATAGCAGATTCACGAGTAGATTTTAGAGAATTGGTAAAATCATTGGCAGGTAAGTATAGAACAAGAATTGAATTACATCAAATAGGAGTAAGAGATAAAGCTAAAGAAGTAGGAGGTTTAGGTGTTTGTGGGAGAACATTATGTTGTTCTGGTCATTTAAACAATCATGAAACAATTACTATTAATATGGCTAAAAATCAAGGAATTGCTCTTAATCCTACTAAAATAAACGGTTGTTGTGGCAGACTGTTATGCTGTTTATCTTATGAAGATGAAGAATATGCAAATTGTCGTAAACATCTTCCTAATTATGGGGATATGGTAAAAATAGATGGTGTAAAAGGAAGAGTTATTGGAATTAATATCTTAAAAAAAGAATATCGAGTAGATATTAATGGTGAAATAAAGGAAATAAAAGTAGATGAGCCCTGCTCTCGTAAATGATTTATTAAATTATGATCTAAAAATTGTTCAAGATAACAATTTTTTTAAGTTTTCAATAGATTCTGTAATGTTAGCCGAATTTGTTAAAATAGATTTTAAAGATAAAAAGCTATTAGATTTATGTACTGGTAACGCTCCATTACCAATAATATTATCAAAATATAATTTAGAAATTACAGGAATTGAACTTCAAAAATCAGTATATAAATTAGCTAAAAAAAGTATTAAATTAAATGAAATAAATAATGTAAATATGATTAATGATTGTATCAAAAAAAGTGATAATTATTTCCCGGGAAATAATTTTGATATCATAACATGCAATCCTCCTTACTTTAAAATAGGGGAAAGTTCAATAATCAATGAGCAAAAAGAAAAAGCTATCGCCCGTCATGAAATAAAAATTAAACTGGAAGAAATTATTCAAATAGCATATAATAATTTAAGAAACAGCGGTAAATTTTATTTAGTTCATCGAACAAATCGATTGATAGAAATAATAAATTTATTAAGTAAAAATCAATTTGGAATTAAAAGAATGCAAATGGTTTATTATGATAAAAATTCAGAGTGTAGTATGATATTAATTGAAGCAAAGAAAAATAATAAAAATGATATTAAAATAATGGAACCACTTTTTATAAAAGATTTTGGAGGCACGTATGAAATTAATAATAGCATTGGGGAATCCAGGAAAAAAATATGAAATGACTAGACATAATATTGGTTTTAATATTTTAGATAGCTATAATCAAGAAGAAAAATGGTCTACGAATGAATATGCTGAATATTTAAAAATAGATTATGAAGGAAATAAAGCAATATTAATTAAACCAACAACTTTCATGAATCTTTCAGGAAATGCGGTAAGATACTTTCTAAAATACTATAAACTAAACCCAGAAGATATTCTAGTTATTCATGATGATTTGGATCTTGAAACAGGAAAATATAAATTAAAAATAAATAGTTCATCAGCAGGACATAATGGAATTGAGTCAGTAATTAATTCATTAGGAACTAATTCCTTCTTAAGGTTAAAGATTGGTATTTCTAGACCAATTAATGACACTAGAGATTATGTATTAGATAAGTTTTCGAAAGAAGATTTAAATAAGATTATGAATAACCAATTAGTTTTCGAAAAAATAATTAACAACTTCATCAAAGGAGATAGTTCAGAAAGTTTGATGAATAAATACAATGGTCTATCATGAAATGGATAACCCATCATTTTAAAACTCAGGACGTTATTAATATTAATGGTTTAACGGATGAATTGTCAGCACTTTATATTAATCACTATTTTAAAAAAGAAAAGCAAAGCTTAATAGTGTTAACAAGTTCTATGTTTGAAGCAACTAAGTATTATGAAAAATTAAAGACATACGAAAGTAATGTCTATCTTTTTCCAATGGATGATTTTTTAACTTCTGTAGCAATAGCTGTATCACCTGAATTTAAAGTTAAAAGATTAGAGACTATTCAAGCAATAAAAGCTGGAGAACCTTGCATTATAGTAACATCATTAATGGGATATTTAAGATTTTTACCTAATAAATCTACTTTAGACAAATCTGAAATATCGTTATCAACAAATACTGAATTAAATAGAAATTATTTTGAACAGTTATTAGAAGAATTTGGATATAATAAGACGTCTTTAGTAACATCGACAGGGGAATATAGCGTCCGTGGATTTATTATTGATATTTATCCTATAAATAGTGAAAAACCATTGAGAATAGAGTTATATGGCAATATTGTTGAAAATATCCGAGAATTTGATGCAGAGACACAATTATCTTTAAGGGAATCAGAAAAAGCTGAAATTTATCCTTATAAAGAACTTATTTCTTCAAATTATGCTTCCCTATCTGAAATAATGAATAATCCAGTTACTTTTTACATGGACCACGAATTAGTAACAAATTCATATCAGAAATTACAAGAAGAAATTTTTGAATATAAAAAAAATAATGATATATCAGATAAACACAAATATATGTATGAATTAATGGAAATAAATTCTAATAAAGAAATATATATAAATAATTTTGGGGTAAATAACGAAAAAGCTCTAATCTTTAATTCACAAAATGTTGAAAACTTTAATTCGAATTATGAATTATTAAAATCATTTGTTGAATCTAAATTAAATAAATACACTATTGTTTTTTGCTTAAATGATTCAAAACAAATTAACTTAATTAATGATTTATTTGATAACAAAGTAATATTAAATGATGTAATACCAAATAAAATAAACATAATTAAAGAGACTTTAAATACCGGTTTTGTTTTTGAAAACTATATTTTTATTACTCCTAAAGAAATAGACGGAGTAGAGACATCACCAACTAAATATCATAATACAGTAAAAATAGGGAGAAAAATCAAAGACTTTTCAGATCTTCAAAAAGGAGACTATGTAGTTCATTATCGTCATGGAATAGGTATTTATAATGGAGTTATTACTTTATCTAAAAACGGTTTTGAAAAAGATTATATTTTAATTAATTACCATGGGCAAGACAAAGTATATATTCCTGTTGAAAAAATTAATACCATTTATAAATACTCTGATTCTGGTGGTGTAAAACCCACAATTCATAAACTTGCCTCAGGCGCTTGGGAAAAAGCTAAAACATCAGTAAAAGCAAAAATAAAGGATATCTCAGAAGAATTAATTAAACTATATGCTGAGCGAAGCCAAGCTAAAACGACAAAATACTTATCTTTTCCAGAGGAATTATTATTTGACCAAGATTTTAATTATCAACCTACTTTAGATCAAATAAAATGTATTGAAGATATAGATCAAGATTTAAAAGCGGCAATTCCAATGGACCGATTACTTTGTGGTGATGTTGGTTTTGGGAAGACTGAAGTTGCTTTTAGAGGAATATTTAAAACGATAATGAATGGTTTTCAGGTAGCTTATTTATGTCCTACAACAATTCTTTCAAAGCAACAGTATGAAAACGCTAAGCAAAGATTTAAAAGATTTAATTTAAATATAGCTCTTCTAAATAGATTTACAACAGCAAAAGAAGCTAAAAATATTTTATTAGAATTAAAAATTGGTAAAGTAGACATTGTTTTTGGAACTCATCGCTTATTAAACGAACAAATTGAATATCATAGTTTAGGTTTATTAATTATTGATGAAGAGCAACGATTTGGAGTAACTCATAAAGAAAAGATTAAAAAGTTAAAGAATAATGTTAATGTTTTAACATTATCAGCAACCCCAATTCCAAGAACTTTAAAAATGGCAATGTCAGGACTAAAAGATTTATCAATTTTAGATACAGCACCTCAAAATCGATATCCAGTTCAGACATATGTTCTTGAAGAAAATAAATTACTAATGAAAGATGCTATCTATAAAGAATTATCCAGAAATGGGCAAACATATTTACTTTATAATAATGTTAAAAATATAGAAATTAAAGCCAACGAAATAAAAAGCCTGGTGCCAGATGCTAGAGTTTGTTTTGCTCATGGACAAATGACTAAAACTCAGCTAGAAAATATTATTGAAGATTTTGTAGAACATAAATATGATGTTTTAGTTTGCTCAACAATTATTGAAACCGGAATGGATATTGCCAACGTTAATACTTTAATTGTAATTGATGCTCAAAATTATGGATTAAGTCAATTATATCAACTAAGAGGTCGTGTAGGTAGAAGTAATCGTATTGCTTATGCTTATTTAATGTATAATCCATCGAAGACACTTACTGAAACTGCAATTAAAAGATTGAAAGCTATTAAAGAATTTACTGAATTAGGTAGTGGTTACAAAATTGCAATGCGAGATTTATCAATACGTGGAGCTGGAGATCTTTTAGGTAGTGAACAAGCAGGTTTTATTAGTTCAGTAGGAATTGATTTATATACAAGATTAGTTAATGAGGCCATGGATGAGTTAAAAGGTATTTATAAACCAGATAATAGTGCAGAAACTGCATTAATTAATGTTGATACCCATATTGAAGAGTCTTATGTTTCAGATGAAAATGTACGTATTGAAATTCATAAATTAATTAATCAAATAGAAGATTTTTCAAGTTTAAAAATAATTAAAAATGAAATAGAAGATAGATTTGGTAAAATTAGTGAAAAACTAAATATTTATATGTATCAAGAATGGTTTGAAAAATTAGCTAATAAATTAGAAATAAAGCAGGTTACACAAACAGAAGAACGTATTGAGATTATTTTACCAATAGAAATATCTAATCAACTTAATGGAGAAAAATTATTTATGCAAGTACTAAGCATTAATCCTAAATTTCGTTTAAAATATCAGATGAAAAGAATTCATATAATATTGAATATGAAAGATAGTAAAGAGCACTATATATATGATTTAGTAGATTTATTAAAAGTAATTAATGAACAAATAGCATAAAAAAGTTTAAAAACAAACTGTATAAATTAACAAACAAAACACAGACTAAAATTAAAGTGGTGTAGATATGAATAATACAGGATATATTAGAAAAATAGATGAATTAGGGCGAATTGTAATCCCGAAGGAAGTAAGAAAAAAACTGAAAATTAATGATGGAGAAACATTAATAGTTAATGCTAATGATAAAAATATTAATTTATCAAAATATTCATATATTGAAAATAATCATAAATTTATAAAGCTAATAGGAGATAAAACGTTTTTTATAACAGGTGTTAATATAGTAATCGTTGATGTTGATAATGTTATTTATAGTAATAAGCCGTTTAATAATATAATAATTTCTCAATCTCTCAAAAGTTTTGTAGTTAATCGAACTTCAATAACATTAAATAATTTAGAAATAAGTGCAAATGAAAAAATCTCAGGAAATATCCATGTAGAGCCAATAATATCCAATTCATTATGTATGGGATTAGTTATTGTTTATGAAAAAGAAGATGATCCTATGTTAACTAAAATAGTAAAAATATTAGCTTCGGTAATTAGTATCCATATAGATGAATCTTGATTTAATAAAGAAATTATGATATATTTCCTTTATTAAGCAGGGAAAGAAAGAGTAATTAAAATTTATATACATTAGAGAGCCTCATTAGCTGAAAAGAGGATATATAAATTTAATGAACATGGTTCTGGAGTTTAAGCGTAAATCAGCGTTAATGATTTAAGAGCATGATTAATTCATGAATTAAGGTGGTACCGCGGATGTTGTCCGTCCTTAAATCATGAATTTTTTTATTGAAAAAGAGGTGTAAATATGAATATATTTTATAGAAAGCGGATGTTTATCTAGCAATTAAAAACTTATATAAAAAAGAATAGGAGAAATAATATGAAAAAAAGTTTTTATATAACAACAGCAATTGACTATACAAGTCAAAAACCTCATATAGGGAATAATTATGAAAAAGTTGTAGCAGATGTTCATGCTAGATATAAAAGGTTAGATGGATATGATGTATTATATCAGACTGGGACTGACGAACATGGACAAAAAGTTCAAGAAAATGCTAAATTAGCAAATGTTGAACCAAAAGAATTTGTAGATAAAATTAGTACAGAAATGAAAGAACTTTTAGATTTGTTGAATGTATCTTATGATAAGTTTGTCAGAACAATTGAACCTGTGCACCATCAGAAAGTTCAAGAAATCTTCGAATATTTATATCAAAAAGGTGATATTTATTTAGGGACATATGAAGGATGGTATTGTACTCCATGTGAATCATTTTTCTTAGAGAAAGATTTAAAAGATGGAAACTGTCCAGATTGTGGAAGAGAAGTAAAACAAGGAAAAGAAGAGTCTTATTTTTTTAAATTATCTAAATATGAGAAACAATTATTGGAATATATTGAAGCAAATTCCGAATTTATTAAACCAGAATCTAAAAAAAGAGAAATGATTAATAATTTTATTAAAGAGGGATTACAAGATTTATGTGTTTCAAGATGTACTATAGATTGGGGAATTAAAGTTCCTTTTGATCCGAAACATGTAGTTTATGTTTGGATAGATGCTTTATCCAATTATATTACTTTTATTGGTTATGATATTAACGGAAATCACAGTGAAGAATTTAAAAAGTATTGGCCAGCTGATGTCCAAATTATTGGGAAAGATATTGTAAGGTTCCATGTTATTTACTGGCCAATCTTATTAATGGCGTTAGACTTACCTCTACCAAAAACCGTCTTTGGACATCCTTGGTTAAATATAAATGGTGAAAAAATAAGTAAATCAAGAGGGAATGTTATTTATGCAGACAGTTTATCAAAACATTTTGCAATTGATCAGATTAGATATTATTTAATTCATGAGGTACCGTTTCAAAACGATGGTGTTATGAATTATGAATTATTCATTGAAACAATAAACAATGATTTAATCAATACTTATGGTAATTTATTAAGTCGAAGCATTGCAATGATTGTTAAGTATTTTGAGGGAATAGTACCAGAACCATTCCAAAAAGAAGCAGATCAGGAATTAATTGATTATGCAAATAAATTAAAATCTTTAACAGACGAATTAATAGATGATTGTCATTATGCCGACTCTTTAGATAATATCATTGAATTATTTAGAAGATGTAATAAATATATAGATATTAATGAACCATGGATTTTAGCAAAAGATGAAAGTCAAAAAGAACGTTTAGGAACAGTTTTATATAATCTAGTTGAATGTTTAAGAATAGGAACAATTTTATTACAAGCATATTTACCTGAAACTGCTTCAGATGTTTTAGATAAACTAAATATTCAAGATAAGAGTTTTGAATCATTAAAAAAATATGGATCTTATCCAGTTGGAACAAAATTAGAAAATATTGCTCCATTATTTGAAAGAATTAATAAAGAAGAAAAGCTTAAAGAATTAAGAGAATTATAAGCAACTCTTCTTTTTTTCTTGTATAATAAAAAAAGGTGATTAAAAATGCTAACAGATACTCATTGTCATTTATTTAATAAGGATTATGATAATATTCACGATATATTAAATAATTTAAAAGAATATAATATTAAAAGGATTATTATTAATGGTTGTAATCACCAAACAAATCAAGAGGTTATGAAGTTAGTTGATCAATACGATAATGTTTATGGTGCACTAGGAGTACACCCTAGTGATGTAAATGATAACATTGAAGAAAATATCAAATTCATTGAAAATAATTTAAACCACCCAAAAATAATTGCAATAGGGGAAATTGGATTAGACTACTATTGGACTAAAGATAATAGAGAAAAACAGATTAATTGCTTTAAACAACTTTTAGATTTAGCCTCAAAACATAGAATGCCAGTAATCATTCATAATCGAGAAGCCAATGGAGATATGTTAAATATTCTAAACGAATATGATTTAATAGGAATAATGCACTGTTTTACAGGAGATTATGAATTGGGTATAAAGTATATTAAAATGGGTTATAAATTAGGTATTAATGGGATAGTAACTTTTAAAAACTCAAATCTATCAGAAATAATATCGAAAATTGATATTAAAAATATCTTATTAGAAACTGATGCTCCATATATAACTCCAGCACCATACCGCAACCAGCAAAATGAACCTAAATATTTAAATATTATTTCTCAAAAAGTAGCTGAAATATATGGAATAAACGAAGCAAAATTAGCAGAGATTTTAGAGCAAAATTTTTATGATATTTTTGACTTTTTAGAAACAAAATGATAAACTATTTTTGTAGGAGAATCAAGCGTGAGAAGATACATAAATTTTAAAAAGATATTTAAAAACATTAAGCTAACATTTATATTTGTAGCGCTATTATTATGCACTGGTGTTTCATTAGCTCGAGCAGAAACTAGAACTATGAATTATAATTTAAATAGATCATTAGATTTGCATGCAATGGCAGATATTAATGAGCAAATGCGTTTATATCATACTACATCTAACTTTGAACAAATACCGCCAGAAATTAGAAATGAAGCACCAATTCCACATAGCCAAGATGATCTAATGTGGTTAGCACTGGCAATTCATTATGAAGCTGGTTCAAACTGGTTATCTGATGAACACCAATTAAAAGTTGGAAATGTTGTATTAAATCGCGTTGCACATCATCGATTTGCAGGAACCACAATTTATGAAATTGTTCATCAACCAGGACAATACCCTTGGGCAGTTCGCACAAGTCATGTAATACCTTCAGAACGTGCGATTAGAAATGCTCAGAGATTACTTGATGGAGAACGCATATTACCAGAAAATGTAGTATTTCAAGCTCAGTTTAGACAAGGGAGTTCGTGTCATTCAAGTATTCGTTGTGACGTTCTAAGAACCACTACATATTTTTGTTTTATTTAGAAGATAATTTAATTATTATCTTTTTTTATTGTATAATAATAAAAGGAGAAGAAATATGAATTTTAATTTTAAAAAAAAGTTTGGCCAAAACTTTTTAATTGATCAAAATATTTTAAATAAAATAATTGCGGAAGTAAGCCCTAATGAAGAAGATTTAATTATTGAAATAGGCGCAGGAAGTGGAAATTTAACAAAACAATTAATAAACTATAATTGTCATCTATTAGCCTATGAAATAGATTTAGATACTAAGCAGTATTTAGAACCTTTAACAAGTGATAAAACCCAAATAATTTATAATGATTTCTTAAAAAGAAACATTCAAGAAGATCTAAGCGAAATTACATATAAAAATTTATATGTAATTGCAAATTTGCCATATTATATAACCACTCCAATTATTGAAAAAATAATCCAAGAGGATTTAAAACCACAAAAAATGTTATTAATGGTTCAAAAAGAAGTGGCTGATCGTATTTCCTCACAACCAAAAAGTAGGGATTATGGTTATATAACAGTATATTTAAATTATTTTTTTGAAATTAGAAAACTATTTAATGTAGGCAAAACATCTTTTAAACCGGTGCCTAAAGTAGAGAGTGCTATTTTAGAATTTACTTATCACAATAAATATAATTGTAAAAATGAAGTAGTATTATTTCAATTAATGAAAGATGCTTTTCAATTTAAAAGAAAGAATCTAAATAATAACTTATCTAATTATGACAAAGAATTAATTAGTCAAATTTTAAGTAAATATGGTTTATCACTTACTTCAAGGGCTGAAGAACTACCAATCGAGGTTTTCATTGAAATAGCAAACTCTTTATAGAGTTTTTTTCATATTCTAATATATTTATGCATAATATTTTACAGGTGAGATCATGAAATTAGAAAAAGGTAATTTGGTAACTAGAAATAGCTATGAAAACGACACTGTTTTTAAGATATTAAACATAAAAGATGGAATTTGTTATCTAAAAGGCGTAGATGTAAGATTATATGCAGATAGTGAAATAACAGATTTAGTTAATTATGAAGCTAAAGAAGATGATGATTTTGAAATATTATTAGAAGAAGAGAATGAATTAGATCGAAATGAGTATTTTTATTTACCAGCAAGAATTCTACATTTAGATGGTGATGGAGAATATTTAAAAAGATGTTTAAATTTTTATAAAAAAATGAATGTTAAAGCAGTAGGCAAACTAATTAGAGAAGAAACTCTCCCCTCACGAATTTATAAATTATTACAAGAATATGCACCTGATATAGTTATTATTACCGGGCATGATGCTTATTATAAAAAGAAAGGCGATATGAAAGATATTAATAATTATAAAAATTCTCGTCACTTTTGTGATTCAATCAAAATATCTAGAAAATATGAAAAAAGCCACGAAAAGTTGGTTATTATTGCAGGAGCTTGCCAAAGTGATTATGAAGAGTTAATTACAAGTGGAGCAAATTATGCTTCAAGCCCTAAAAGAGTAAATATTCATGCATTAGATCCAGCAATTATAGCAACAACAATAGCTAGAACTGAAAAGGATACACCAATTGATTTAATTAATACATTAGGTAAAACAAAATATGGTTCAGATGGAATGGGTGGTATTAAAGGTAATGGATTAATGTATGTGGGGTACCCAAGATGATTGAACAAATAAAACATGATATTATGAAACATTTAAATAAAGAAGTAAAAGTAGTTTCAAGAGAAAATAGAAACCGAAATGAAATATTTTTTGGTAAAGTTATTGAAATATATGCTCATATATTTATTGTAAGCAACGGTAGCAATAAAAAAAGTTTTAGTTACTCTGATATTCTATCTAGAGATATCGCAGTAACTTTCTTATAAACCATACAAATGTCTTGCATTTTTATTAATAATGATTTAAACTTAGATTAGGTAAAAACTTAGAAGGAGTGTATGTTATGACTATTACATCAGTTACTGTACGCAAAGTTGAGAAAGACGGATCTCGTATGAAGGGAATCGCTTCAGTTTTACTGGACGACGCATTTGCAGTACACGACATTAGAATCATCGAAGGAGACAATGGTCTATTCATCGCTATGCCAAGCAGAAAAACTGCTACTGGCGGATATAGAGATATAGCTCATCCGATTAACCCAGATGTTCGTAAGCAATTTGAAGAAGCAATTCTAGAAGAATTTAAAAAAGCAGAATAATTCGCAATTTATGCGAATTTTTTTTATCTTATCACATAATCTTTAATAGGAGGCTTAAGCATGGACAGAACAATTGAAGTACCAGCGTTTACACATATTGTCAAAATTAATGATCGTAAAAATATAGTATTAAGTGGTATTCGTAAAATCATTAGTTTTGACGAAAAAGAGTTTTTATTAGAATCAGGAATGGGTAATATTATTATTAGAGGAACATCATTAGAAATGATTAAGTTAGACACTCTTGATGGTAACGTATCAATTAAAGGAAAAATTGATAGTTTTACTTATACCGATATTGAGACGAAAGAAAACTCATTAATTAGCAAATTATTTAAATGATGCAGCTTTTTTTATTAACAATTGCTTTTACTTACGGTTTATTAATCGGATCAATATACAAACTAATTCACATAGCTATTTTAAAAACTGAAAATATGCATGTGTTTTTTAATTCAATCTTTTTCTTAATTACAACAATTTTCTTTATTATAATCTTCTATAATTTAAATTATGCAGATATTCATTTATATTTGAAAATAGTGTTAATAATAGGTTTCATAATCTCTTTTAAAAGTGTCAAATTTAAGTAAAAGAGAAAGAAAGCTAACTATAGCAGAGCATTTTGAATTTTAAAGGTGCTATAATTGTTATGCGGAAGGATGAGTTTATGACAAAGATAAATAAAAAAGCAAAACGTCGTTTAATGATTTGGTCATTACTTATTCTTGTAATAGGTGCTTATTTGAGTGTCTTTGCATACCGTTATTGGACACAAATCTTAGAAAATAATCGTAACCGTGAAGAACTAGAACAAAGATACCAAACTCTGTTAAATGAAGAGAGAAATTTAAATGTTGAAGTAACTAGGCTTCAAGATCCAGAATTTGTCGCAAGATTTGCCAGAGAAAGATTTTTATATTCTAGAGAAGGTGAACGTATTATAAAGATTGCTGATTAATTGCAATTTTTTTATATTTTTGCTAAAATACATAACACGGGGCTGCTTTGGTTTCGACAGAATAATAAGGGTATTACTGGCAAATGGTCTGCTTACACCTCACGTAAGCACAGTTTAAAAATTAACTGACAACTATAATTTTAATTTCGCTCCTTCATACGCTTAATTTGCGTTGGAGCACTGTTATATAACTAGTCTTACAAAGTAATATAATGGTTCATAATAGTAAGATATAATTATTAATTGCTTTGCTTAATAATCGAACTTTTAAAAGCTTAGTTAGTATATTTTTGATAGATTAATATATATTAATGAATTGCCAATCTATCTAAATTTGTAGAAGGTAATAGTCTTGTATTTTGGACAGCGGTTCGACTCCGCTCGGCTCCACCAAATGAAAATAAAACAAACTTATCGTTTGTTTTAATAAATATCCAAAGAGTTTTATACTCTTTTTCTGTTTAAAGAATTATTAGTTTGTTTAGTAGATGAATTAGACAAAAGACTGATTAGCTCTGTGTAAATTTTATTTAATGCTTCAACTGTATTTTTCATTTCAATTACAAACTCTTCATCTTTTGAAATTAAAGATGCAGTATGTAACATCTCTTTAGTTATTTTTGTAGCAGTGTTTTTTGTTGCTAAAGATTTCTCATCAATTAATTTAGCTTGTTCAGTAACATTATCAGATAAAGTTTTGATTTCTTCAGCAAGAAATGAAAAACCCTTCCCATGAATGCCTGCATGCGCGGCTTCTACAGATGCGTTAAGTGAAATTAATCGTATTTTTAGTGCGATTTGTTCAATATTTTTTGCAATAGTCATGATACCTTTTACTTCTTCTTCAGATTCATGAACTAAAGATAAATTTAAATCCGAGTCTTTTTTTAATAAATCAGAAGATATAAGAAGTTTATCAATGTCGCTGTTCATTATAGCTGTAGCAGCACTTATTTCCTGTGTTAAAGTAGCTAATTGATCATTTTTTAAATCATTTGATTGTTCAAAATGTTTTTGATATCCTATAACGGCTTCGTTAATTGCATTAGCAATTAACGCTTCTTCCTCTGATAAAAATGAAGTGTTTATTCTAAAGTTAAAATCTCCTGCTTCACTTGCTAATAGTAATTTTTTTAATTGGTTATGCATGTTCATATTTGTATTCTTTCTCCTTAATTATATTTTTTATAAAAAATATTTGCTTTCTTATCGTATCTTTTTATATAAATATTGTCAATGAGTAAAGTTTAAATAAACAAAAAAACTAATAAATGATATAATATAACTTGAAAGAAGTGATTATAAATGAATGAATTTGAAGCTGTAGTATTTTTCTTACATTATTTTATATTTTTAATGGCCGTACTGTTCTTTTTATTCAAGTTCCATAAAAAAGAGAAGCTTAAGTATATCTTTTATGGAACAGCTGCATTATGGATCATTTTTGGAACTATCGATTTCTTTATTGGAATGGGAAGACTAATTGAATTTATAACTAGATAATTAATTTAGTTCTTTTTCTTGCGAGGATGGTGGAATTGGTAGACACGTACGCTTGAGGGGCGTATAGCAATAATGCTGTGAGAGTTCGAGTCTCTTTCTTCGCACCAAGTATATATACTAACGGTAAAGTTAGTTTTTTAATGCTTAAAATGGTAAAATAAATTAAGAGATGATGTAAGATGAAATATAGAATTGATAATAAAAGTAAAAACAAACTATCTATTTTAGGGTATGGTTGTATGAGATTTCCTAAACGAAGAGGGAAATTTGATCCTGTAGAAACAGAAAAGTTAGTTTTACATGCCATAGAACAAGGAATTAATTATTTTGATACAGCTTATATATATGGTGATAGTGAAAAAGTTTTTGGTTCAATTATAAAAAAACACGAATTAAGAAATAAAATATTTTTAGCTACCAAAATGCCTCTATTGCTAATTAAAAATAAAACAGACTTTGATAAATATTTTAATAAACAATTAAAAAGATTACAAACAGACTATATTGATTATTACTTAATGCATATGATTACAACTATTGAACAATGGGAGAAAATGTGTGCATTAGGTATTGAAAAGTGGATAAAAGAAAAACAAAAACAGGGAAAGATTAAACAAATTGGTTTTTCTTTTCACGGTAGTCAAACAGATTTTATGAAAATAATTGATGCTTATAATTGGGATTTCTGTCTAATTCAATATAACTATATGAACGAAAATTATCAAGCAGGAAAAGCTGGTATGATAAAAGCCTATAAAAAAGGAATGACAGTAATGATTATGGAACCTTTATTAGGAGGAAGATTGGCTGTTAATTTACCTAAGAAGATTATAGAAGAATTTAAAAAAGCAGATGATAACTTAACGCCAGCAGCTTGGGCTCTTAACTGGTTATGGAATCAAAAAGAAATAACATTGTTGTTATCAGGAATGAGCAATATGGATCAATTAGAGAAGAATATCGAGACAGCATCTAATGCTCAAATAAACATGTTGAAGAAGCAAGAAAAAGAAACTATTACTAAGGTAATACAAATGTTTAGAGAATCTTATAAAATAACTTGTACAGGATGTAATTATTGTATGCCTTGTCCAAAGTCTATTAATATACCAGCTGTTTTTTCTTCCTATAACACCTATTATGTCATTGGAAAAATAGAAGGTTTAAAACAATATTTTATGAGTACCGCAGTAACCTCAGGGAAAAATGTAAGTGTTAAGAATTGCATTCAATGTGGAATCTGTGAAAAAGCTTGTCCTCAGAATATTAAGATTATTAAAGAATTAAAAAGATGCCAAAAAAAAATAGAACCCTGGTGGTTAAGAGTTCCTTTGAAATTAGTTCGTAATCATTTTAGTAAAAAAGCCAGAATATCAGGAGAGGAAAAAACTAATGTACAATAAGGAATTTGCTGAAATATATGCAGAATATAATTGGGATTTTTTCTTAAATGAGGTATTTAAAAATTTGATGATATATTTTGCAACCAATAATATTTCAATAAACAACCACTTAGATATTGCATGTGGTTTAGGGACCCTTTGTAATCGATTTTATGAAAATGGTATTAATACCGAAGGTATTGATTTATCGCCATATATGATTGATATTGCAAAAAATCGATATCCAAATATTAATTTTGAAACTTTAGGAATGGCAGATTTTTATTTAGATAAGAAATACGATTTAATTACTTGTACAGGAGATTCTATAAATCATTTACTAACAGTGGAAGAAATCAAAAAAGCGTGCTTAAATGTTTATAATCATTTAGAACAAGACGGATTATTTATCTTTGATATTTTTGATACTAATCAACTAGTTACAGATGAGCAGATTATTTATGAGAGAGAAGATAAAATTAAGATTTATTATCATCTTACTTCTAAGAATAATAAACTGAACTTAAATATTATCGTAACAAAAGACGACATAAAAACACATGAAGAAAATGTATCAGAATTAATCATTAATTCTACTGATTTAACTAATATATTACGGGATGTTGGTTTTAATATTATTAGGTGCTCAGATAATATCTGTAACGAAAACCAAATACTAGATAAAAAGCTTTATTTCATTTGTCAAAAAAACTAAACATCAAAAGTTTGTCATGTTGAAATTTATATGGTAAAATTAAATAGATGTTTAAGGGCGATTAGCTCAGTTGGTTAGAGTGTTACGTTGACATCGTAGAGGTCGTTGGTTCGAGTCCAATATCGCCCACCATTTTTATATCAATATAAGTCTTAAATGATTAAATAATTGAGACTTTTTATTTGATTAAATATATCTCAATAAGAAGAAGCATTTACTTGATTATTAATTTAAAAAAGGATACAATATTTAATAGGAGGTTTTATAAAATGAAAGAAAAATTTATAAAATGGGGATTAATTGGAATCTTTATTGCTATATTAGCATTGCCTATTATAATTGATGCCAATAGAAGAGGACGAGTTCAAATAATATCTTTTGATAGGTTTATTGAAGTACTTCATACGAGAGAAAAAGCTTTAATTTACTTTGGTGATACAGAAGCTGAGAACTTTGATAGTATTAGAGAGAGTCTACATCTTTTAAGAGAAGATTTTGAAATAGATGTTTATGCAGTAAATATGGCATCTTTATCAACCGCAGAACGCGGAATGATTGAATCAGAATTATTTGAAGAAGAAACTGGTTACGTCTTTATTAGAGCTGGTGATATTCCACATGCTGAAGCTGGAAGTTTAACTTTAAATAGGCTTAGACCATTAGTTGATAGACATTTATTTGATACAATTTTAGAAGAAGAAACTGCCTATACAATTCCAGAAAGTGCTGAAGAATATTTAGCAGCGCTGAGTGGAAGAAATAATGTTGTGATGACTGTTTTTGGAACTGATGAATGTCCATTTTGCAGACAATATGCAGTAACATTTAATTTCTTAGCTCGTGATTATAATTTTAATGTATTCTATGTTAATGAAACTAGAATGAATACTTTAGAACATCGTGCTATTATGGATTCTGATTTAATGATCCCATCAAAATGTATAACTGGTGATGAAGATATACCGGTGGGACAAATGCAAGGAGTTCCTTTAACACTTTTCACTAGAAATGGCGTAGTCTTTGATTGTATAAGAGGTGTTGTTTCAAGAATTGAATTACATGAAATTTTACAAGATGTTGGTATTATAAGCGAAACCAACTAGTGATAAATACCAACGAGAATTCTTTATGAATTCTCTTTTGTCTCTAAAGAGGGTGAAAAAATGAAAAAACTATATATATTTCTAGCATTGTTAGCAATATTTTTTCTGATGTTTTTAATTATTATTTTTATGCCAAGAGATTATTCAATCACTTATAATATTGATGATTATCAAATCACAGAGACCTTTAATCGTAATTTGGGATATTATACTTTTCTTATTGAGTATGAAGGGCGAATCTTTCCAATTATTTATGAAGCAAGAGCAAGTCGTAATCGAAGATTAATCACTAAAATAGAAAAGATATATGATGAAGATATAATTTGTCTTTCGGCACACATTAGAAATCAAATGCATCCGGTTTGTTATCTTGGCAATGATTTAATTAGTTTTCATTTACTTACTGGAGAGTTAAGAGATTATTTTCAGAATTTAATTCCGGAACATTCTACGTCTATTATTAATACTTTTGGTTCAATGCAGATATATAATTATTTAGGAGCAGTATACTTCGTATGGAATTATCGAGGATATTATCTATTAAGTGAGGAATATAACCGAAATATAGGACTAATTAACACAGATGATTATAATAATTCTTTGGCTTTTAAAGTAAATGAGTTTTTAATCACTCCTAATTATGAACGAAATCATAATTTTAACGAGTTATTTGTTATTAATACAAGAAATCTAGAACTTAGTTCCTTTACTTTTGAAGATATTGAGATATCATATAATTCATATTTTCAAGGTGTTTTAGGGCGATATGTATATTTAATTGATCGCAGGAATAGATTACAATATCGATTAAATATTAGAAGAAATAATATTGAATTAATTGGAACTGAAACTCGAGGAGGACGATGGTATAACAACGGGTGGGAAGATGCATCGCTAATTAGAATGTCTAACCAAGAGCTTCTATTTGTTCAAGATAGAGTACATAATTTTGAATTATACGAAGGTAGTTTATATTATTTAATAAATGATTTTAAAGTACTTATTTCTAACCAAAATGTTAGGTCTATCATTTATATTGATAATGATCGAGTATACTATCTAGTGGATAATGTTTTATATATGTTTTCTAATACAACTGGAGAAGTTAGATTAATGTCCAATACAGAATGGCACTTTAATTTTCAGAATAAGATTTTTATTTTTAATTAACATTTATTGTTTTTTAGAATACTTTATTCTAGGAAGTGATATTGCCTATGTTAAATATTAACGATAAAGATCAAGAACATTCATATTTTACCTATTATAAAGTGCAAAATGAATCTACTTTATATGCCTTGGCTAAAATGAAAAATATTAATCCAAAATTATTATCAGCAATGAATGGTATCGATGAAGAAGACTTTGTTTATAAAGATCAGCTAATTAGTATTCCTAAAACGGATTATATCTTTTACATTACAAAAGAGGGAGATACATTAGAAACGGTTTCCCAAATATTTTCAACAGAGATAAACAATTTATTGATTCATAATAATATAATTTATTTACAAAGTGGACAATTAGTTGTCCACAAAACAAAATAAGAAAAGTATTTTTTCTTATTTTTTATGGTATAATTATAAATGAATAATAGGGTGATATTATGGTATTTAAAAAGCCGTACGCTTTTCTAATAAAAAACTTTAAAATTATTCATTTAATATTAACAGCAATCATTTTACTTGTTGTTATTCTTTATAGTGGTGTTAGTGGCTTTTTTAGTGAGCAGGCTAGTAGACCTTTTCAAGGTTTCAGATTAGCTGATGAATATATAAGTAATCTGTTATATTTAGTATTATTTATGATAATTGCTTTCTCAGCCATGATGTTTTGGTTGATGAAAGAAAAGAAAAAGCCAATTTTATTCTATATTTTATCATTAGCTTATTATACTGGACTTTTGATTTCAGTATTCGTAGCAGCAAATATTATGAATTCATTAGATCAACAGTTTTTAACACCGCAGAATGCTTTTACATATCGAGACATATTTTTTGTGATATCGATACCTCAATTTGGCTTTTTAATTCTGAGTTTGGTTAGAGGTTTAGGATTTGATGTTAAAAACTTTAACTTTGCAAAAGACTTAACTCAGTTAGAAATAAGTAGTGAAGATAGTGAGGAATTTGAGTTTGTTCTTGGTAAAGAAAACTATAAATATGAAAGAAAAGCTCGCAGAACACTTAGAGAATTAAAATATTATGCATTAGAGAATAAGTTTGTTTTGAGCATTATTGGTGGTGCAGTAGCAATAGTTGTTGGATTATTCATTATTTCGACAATTAATTTTGGAGCAATTATTCATTGGTTTGGTGGAAGTACACAACTTAATGGAATGAATTTCCGAATTAACAATACTTACGTTACTCCATACGATTTAAATGGTGAAATTATTAGAGAACAATCTAGATTTGTTATTGTTCATGTAACTGTTATAAATAATAGTGGTAGAACGAGAACTTTAACTAATGTTGATTGGTATCTGAGAGTTGGGCGTAATAATATTTTCCATTCACCTCAATTAGGGAATCACTTTTTGGATATAGGAACTGCATATGTTGATAATCAGATTCCTAATGGTGAATCCTTAGATACAATATTAATTTTTGAAATCCCGAGAAGAGCATGGGCTAGATTTTCGAGACTTAGCATATTAAGAGAAATTGAAATAGGTTCAGATGGTCAAGCTCGTTATCGATATAATAACTTTCGTTTAAGACCACAAAATATGAATAGAGTCCCTGATAGAGTTGAAACATCAATTGGTGAAGAGATAACTTTAGGGCGAAGAATGTTTAGAGATTCAACAGTAAACATTACAAGCGTAGAAATAGTGCAACATTATAGATTTCAGCGTGAGATATGCCGTAATGATGTTTGTAACATTGTAGATGATATGATATCACCTTCTGATCCATTAAATAGAAGATTGTTAGTTATAAAATATGACTTGGATCTTAATGATAGTATAGGAACTATGCAAACCATGACTCATGATCGTTCTTTCTTTGAAAGGCATTTACTGCTAGAGTTTTATTTTAATGGTCGGGTAAACTTAAGAAGTGAACCAGTTCGAACAGTTTCTGGACTTGATAATATAATATTTATTGAAATATCAACGGCTATAATTAATAATCGGAGATTTAATTTAATGATTAACACTAGAGAAAATCATCATTTCATTAATTTATTAAGAGTAGAAGAAACTCCTGATACTGGATAACCAGAAGTTAACAATCCGGAAAATATTGAATAAAAAAAGAATATTTAATTATATTCTTTTTTTCGTAATTTTTATTTCTTTTTTCTTTTTTTTCGCTCTTCTTCAACTTGTGATCCAGTAGAAATTAATAAGAAAAAGGTGCAACCAAGAATAACAGCTGCTGTTATAACGATATATATACCATATTCAAATAAAAAGTCCATAATAGTACTAACCCATCCAAAATCCATAATAACCATCACTTTCTATTCTATAAATATATTATAACATAATACTTAGTCCAATGTTTATAAATAATAAAAGCTATTACTGACTCTTATTTAAAGTAGTAGCATCTTTCAGTGTTATTATATTACTATTTATCACAGTTTTAGCGGCATTTATTATAATATTTTTTAATTCTAAATCAGTAGGGTGTTCATAGCTCTTCTCAATAGAATCTAAAATATCATAAATTGCTAATCTTGGTTCTAAATATTTAACATTTAGTATTTCAGGATAAAATTCTCTCACATAATTAGGTATCATTGAATAATCATCTATATTAGTATACTGTTCTATTTCTTCGGTTGCATATTTCCAAGGATTTCTTACCATTCTAAAAAAGATGCTTAATTCAAAATCAATTGGAGCAATAATACTTCTCTCAAAATCGATAACTTTTATTTTACCTTTATTCGCTATAATATTATCAAAGTGAATATCGTTATGTACAAAAACGAAATCATCACTAGCCAAAAATATATGGAATAATTGTCTTGCTTGATTTATCAATTCTAACTCTTCTTCGTTAAAATAATGTATTTGTTTTAATTTTTTTAAATGGCAAAGAATCTGATTATCAATATAATCACACCAATTATATTGTGGTTTTTTATTAGAATGAAACTTTTTCATTAATTCACATATTTGCTTAGTAAATTCTTTTCTCTGAGTTTCAGTTAAAGTATGCCAAATATTATAAAGAGAGCTACCTGGAACTTTTTCGATTATTTCATATAAATAAGGTATTTCATGTTTTTCAATACTATAACGAAGTAGCTTTGGAATATAATCATTATCTTTATTTTCTAAATAAAAACTTATTTCATTTTTAAACTTTTTTTCGTTATCAAAATTGCTACAGATTTTTAAATAATATTTATCGTTTAGTAAATAAATAGTATTAGTGAAACCTACATTAATTTTTTTTACACTCTTAATTGAATCAAACTGCTCTATTTCTTTCTTGATAATCTGATTTAATATTTCTTGCATTAAGAACACCTCTAAATTTATTATATCATTATTGTTTTTAGTTCAAATTGACAACAAGTATTTCATATGCTTTTTAAGAGTGTATTAAACAGATTCTAATGAACACTATAAAAATTAAAACTCCTATAGACACGATGTTTATAGGAGTTAGGAATTTCAAACATGGAGGAGCCTACCAGATTTGAACTGGTGCTCAGGGAGTTGCAGTCCCTTGCCTTACCACTTGGCTAAGGCTCCAATAATTTATTATATGCACTAACTAGAAGTAATAATATTATATTATAATTAGTAAAAATAGTCAAATAGAAGGGTGGTCTTTTTTAGCAGAAAATAAGGCTTTTTTCGTAAAAAAGAATTAAAATAAATAAAGTTTTACGGTATAATATACTTTAGCTAGAAAGGAGAATTTATTAATGAATAGTTTTAACGAACGTATTAGAGATTTAACACAATCAATTCACAGTGAAGTCTCTCGTCAGCTAGAAGAATTTAAAAAATTAGAATTTAGTGCTGAAGGGAGAAGATTAACTACTTATAGCGGACTAGATATATCTTTCCCTGTTTGTAAGGCTCCTACCATTTTGATTAATGAACGCAGGCAAGATGAAAAACCATTACTTTTTGCCAATCAAATAGAATGTATTCTTGAATTTATAGTAGATGGAGAGTATAAAAGAATACAAATGCAACATGATTCTGATGAATTAATAAAAGCTGAAGAAGCAGCAATAATAATTTCTATATTAACAGATGAAATAATGGCAGATGTTCAAGAGATTAGGATAAATGCCTTTACTATTGAGGATAAAAAAGAAGATTTGTATTGTTCTCAATTTCGTAGAAGTTAATTTTAAGTACTTATAAAAAACCATGCTTTAAAAGACATGTTTTTTTATACTCCGTGTTGTAATCCAGCAACAGCTGTAAATATATTTGAGATTCTAGACCATGTTCCAATATCAACAATTCCTGTTACTGGGATATTAAATGCTCTTTGAAAAGCTTCCACAGCTCTTCTAGTGCTCTCTTCATATTGGCCGTTAGTTGGTGAAATAGCGGGAATCGCTGGAAAATTACCGCGGATTCGATTTAGTCTTATTTGCATTTGTTGTACAAACTCGCCACAGCTACCATTTCTTAAATTAAAACCAGGAAAAGAGCTAGGTAAACCAACTACTTGATTAGCAGTATGTAATGCTAAGTTATTAGTGTAATAACGTCTTAGTATTTGAATAGCCGTTGATCCTTGAAGAGCCATATTTTGTGAACCCCATTGGCTAAGTCGTCCTGGAATATTAGTGTTTCGTCCATCATTATATTGAGCAAAAAATGGGTGAGATGTATTATTAAGTCTAATATATTCTCTAAAATATTGATCAACAATATTAGCGATAGATTGAAAAATAGTACGATTAGGAACAAAAGCTTGGTCAAAAGCTGGTGATGAGGTAATAGTAAAATTAAAACCTCTTGAGGGATACCATTCTGTAAAAACACGATTTAAAGTAAAAGAAACAATCGCATGAACATTAGCTTTAATAGCTTCTGGGTGCCAAGTACTATATATTTCAGAAGAAGCAACATTTTTTATATAATCAATAAATGGAACCGTTAAAACCGCAGCATTACTAGTTGGGGCGCCATTCTTAACTCTTAAAAATTCTGGAATAATTACTGATGGTAGAATTCTAGCATCAGGATTAATCTCAGGATTTGTAGCATCTTCAGTTTGATAGACAGTTTCTTCCCATAAATCATGTTCAGGTAAATCAATTAAATCAGTACTTCCTGGTTTTTTAGCCATATAAACATCCTGCAAGGCAATATCTCCAGGAAATACTTCAACATCTTTGATAATTACAGTATTCAAGCCAGGTTTAGTAACTGTTATATCATATGTTGAATAAGGCTTAATCTTATGTTGATATTCTACCGAGTATTTTTTATCAGGAGCTTCAAGTTTTATTTTTTGGGTTTTTCCATTCAGATTAGTGATAAAGGTTTGGTTATTGATAGTAACCGTTGCGTTAGCGACGGGTTCTTTAACTGTTTCTAAATAAACACTAACAATCAAAAATCCTTTTTGCATTTTATCATCCTTTCTTTGTTTTAATATATTCACAATCTTATGTTTATGGTACTTTTTTCATAGCTAAAAATATAATATATAAAAAGAAAGGAGATTTTATGGAGCTTTTTAATTATAATAGAAATTTATCAGAAACTCCTGTTCGAGATAGACCCGTATTACGCCAAGGAAATAATGGAGAGTGGGTGTCAGAATTACAAAAAGAGTTAGCTCAGTTAACTTTTTATAACGGTCCGATTAATGGAAACTTTTATGGAACAACAAATGCGGCTGTAAGATCATTCCAACAGAATAATCGATTAACCGTTGATGGAATAGTTGGTATTAATACTTGGAGTTCATTGATCTTTTTATACTCACCATTGGCAATCTGTGGAGATAGTAGCGCTCCAGAAGGAGGAACTAGTACATATACTGTAGTCACCGGAGACACATTATTTTCATTAGCAAAAAGATTTAATACAACAGTAAGTGAGCTAATGAGTTTAAATAATCTATCTAATACAGGATTAAGTATTGGTCAAGTTTTGAGAATACCAGCTACTTCAGTAAACCCACCCGTTCAACCGCCGTCAACTAATCATCCAACAATACGCCAAGGTAATACAGGAGAAGCTGTGAGAGAACTACAAATATTATTGACTAATCTAGGATATAATACAGGTAGCACTTCAGGAATATTTGGTCCAATGACTGATGCGGCTGTGAGGTTGTTTCAACGAAATAATAATTTAAGTATAGACGGAGTAGTTGGGCCAATAACTTGGGGGGCATTAATTAATACAACAACTCCCCCTCCACCAGATGGGAATAATACATATCAAGTAGTAGCAGGAGATACCCTTTGGAGTATTGCGCGTAAATTCAATACAACAGTTGATGCAATTGTTAAATTAAATAATTTAACAGGAACTAATTTATCACTCGGACAACAATTACTCATTCCTAATTCTACGGCTCATAGAAGTCATGTTGTTGTACCTGGGGACACATTATTCTCAATAGCTCGTCGATATGATACAACTGTAAGCGCTATTATGCAGTTAAACAATATGACTTCAAATATATTGAGAATTGGGCAACAACTTTTAATTCCATAATAAAAACATGATTTAAATCATGTTTTTATATTAACGCTCCTGCTTCACATCTATTACCAAAGCTATCAATCATATCATTTTCTTTAAATATAGCGATAACTTCGCAATTATTAGGGCATTTATTACATTCAAAACCTTTTGTTTCGAATTTAAAGTCAGTAAAGTTAATATTAAAGGAATGATTAGTTTGAGTTTGAGATGCTAAAATAGCAATCCCAATAGCACCCATTAGATGAGCGTATTTATCAACAATTATTTTTGTTCCTAAAGCTTTTTCAAAAGCTTTAACAACACCTTGATTTTTACTTACTCCACCTTGAAAAATAACTGGAGAAATGATTTTCTTTCCTTTAGCAACATTATTCAAATAATTATCAACAACAGCGTTACATAAACCAGCAACAATATCTTCTTTTTTAGCTCCAGTTTGAATTTTATGGACTAGATCAGATTCGGCAAAAACAGTACATCTAGCAGCTAATTTAGTGGCATTTTGTGATTTAGAACTGATTTCACCAAAATCTTCAACATTTAGATTTAATCTTTTAGCTTGACTAGATAAAAAAGCCCCTGTACCAGCAGCACATAATGTATTCATTGCGTAGTCAGTAACAATAGCATCGTTTAATATAATAATCTTTGAATCTTGCCCGCCAATTTCTAGAATAGTTTTAGCATCAGGATAAAAATTTAGAGTTCCTATGGCATGAGCTGTTATTTCGTTTTTTACAATATTAGCTCCTAAAATAGCACCTATTAGTTTTCTAGCACTGCCGGTAGTACCAACACCGCCGATATTTAGTTCTTGGTTAAAGTTACTATATATATTATCCACTACTGTTTTAACTGCTTTAATGGGATTTCCATCAGTCCATATATAATCAAAAGCAACAATTTCGTTTTTTTCGTTAATTAAAACCCCTTTAGTAGATATTGAGCCAACATCAATTCCTAAGAAATATTTATTCATATTGGCTCCTTTTCATTGAAATCATGTCGTAAAAAGCTTCTAACCTAGTTTTAATTCCTTCTTCACTAGTTTGACTATCGAAAGAAAGATAAATAATTGGAACTTTATATTTTTTAGCTATTTTATCAATAATTGGTATTGCACTTACTTCTGGCATACAACCAAAAGGTTTAGTGTGGATAATTCCATCATATTTTTTATGACAAAGCCATTTTGTTCTTGCAATATTATCAAGTGCATCTGCACCAAGTTTGAATCTAACATAATCTTTAGCTTGGTTGAGTAAATACTTTAAATTAAAATATTTAGTAATCATTAGATATGTTAGATTTGTGTATCGCTCAATCTCAACGCCCATCTTGGCTAATTCAATTTCAATGTTATAACTAGCAAAAGGCTCCATTGCAGTATATAACTCACCAATAATACCAACTTTTAAGCATTTCTTTGGTTTATTGATAGGGATATTCTTTAATTTCTTTTTAGCTTTTAAATAATTATAAAATAGATAGATTATACCTTTAGATTCACTAAATATTTTAAGTGTTTCTTTTTCTGTATTAATAAAATCAAGTTGATTTTTAGCAAAACCAATACGTGATCTAATGATAATATCTAATTTGTCCATAAAATAAACCATTAAAAAAGTTAATAAAAGATAATATAAGTATTTAAAAATAGTTAATTCAGAATTGAGCTTTTTAAAAGATTTATAGATAGTTTTAGGATTCATTTTTCCATTATCGTTACCAATACTAATAAAGTCAAAATTATAACCAAGGTTTTTTAGAATTTCACTATTAGCTTCTCCGTAATAACCAAAACGGCAACCACCGCCAGCGCCTATTAAAATATTAGCTCCATTATCTAAAGCTTCAATATAGTTTCCTAAATTGTATTTAAAAGGGATGCAAACAAAATCAGGAGCATATTTTGAGCCTAACTCTAAAGTTTTTTTTGAAATAGGAGGTGCAAATTTAACTTCGATATTACTTAATTTCTCAACCATAAATTTGAGAGGAATAGCATAATTACCCATATGTGGGAAACTAATTATTTTCATAGATTAACCTTTCTTTTTTCTAAAATATCAATAAAACTTTCTAATCTTGTTTCTAAGCCAATACCAGAGTTTAATTCATCGATGACTAATTGAATGGCAGGTTTATCTATTTTACTAAGGCATATTTCATTAACTAAAGAATCGGGTCCACATGGAAACGTTGTTAGAAAAATGATTCCATCAACGTAATCTTCATACATTGCTAATCCATTAATTAAATTTTTATTGTAAGTCCAATATAAAGTTTTAGTAAACTTTTTATATTTATTAGTTTTACAGTTGTTGATGTGTGCATGAATTACAGTTACATTATTTTCATTTAAAAAATTGATTATTGGTTGGCCAATAAATTTATCATAACTATTATATGGGTGGCTAACCAACAAAACTTTAGTTTTGTTACTTTCGAGAAGATTTAAGGTGTTTTTAATGTTCTTAAACTTTTTTTGCATAACCTTTCTTTTACCAAGATTATAAGCCTTCTTAATTTCTTCTTTAGTAAAACCAAACGGAGAAGCTATTTTTAAGAAAGCTTTTTCTTCAGTTTCATTATTATCCACATTAACATGATAAGTTATGATTTTATCGTCAAAAAGATTTTTAGCTAAATCATAAAGGGCTAAAAAGTTAGTACATGTTTCCTCTTTTTTATTGATTACTTGCAAGTGTGGAATTAATATATAATCACATTTACCACTTAAATCATTTAAATGTCCCATATAGATTTTCATCGGTAAACAACTTTCATCTATAATATATTTTTTGCCATTTTCTAGAAGTTCCTTATTTGTATCAGAACTGTAAATAATATTACAACCAAGTTCTTTAAAAAAAGTTTCCCAAAGTTCTTGATGCTCATAATATGCTAAGGCTTTGGGAATTCCAATTGTTATTGCCATTTTTTGCTTCATCCTTTCCGATATATTTAAGAGTATGATGTATAATGGTCTTTAATGAACTAAAAGTTCGTAGATTTAAAATAATTTTTATTATATAATGAAAAAGATGAGAGCGAATACTTTCATCTAAATTGCAAATAATGAATAATATAAATAGAAACAGGTGAAAATTTGAAAAGTTGTACTTTAATTTATAACCCTAATAGCGGGCGATCGCTGAAACAAAGACATTTAAAAACATATAAAAAGATTCTAACTAAATATGGTTATACACCAAAAATAATTGGAACTCAGTACCGAGGCCATGCCAAAGAAATAGTAAATCATATTGATAAAACTGATTTAGTTATATCTATGGGAGGTGATGGAACCTTTAATGAAATAATGGCAGGAAATTTGGAAAGGCGTGAACGCTTAATTTTAGCTCATATTCCAGTAGGGACAACGAATGATGTAGGGGTTATGTTTGGTTACGGGAAAGACACTAAACAAAATTTAATTCAATTGTTAAATGGTGTTGTTAAAGAAATGGATATAGGAATTATTAATGGTCATCCGTTTGTTTATGTAGCTGGTTTTGGAAAATTTATGCAAATTTCATATGAAACCCCACGTAAACTAAAAAAGACTTATGGACATCTGGCATATCTAATTGAAGGTTTAAAGGAAATATTTAGACCAACTAAACTATATAAATTAAAATATAAAGTAGATGGCGTAGAAAAGACCGGATATTATTCTTTTATGTTAATTTCTAATGCTAACCGAATTGCGGGAATTAATAATTTTTACAAAGATATAAAACTAGATGATGATAAATTCGAAGTATTATTTTGTAACGTTCGTAAAAGAACTGATATTATTAAAACAATTAGTTTAGTGGCCATTACAGATATTTCCAAATTGGCAGGTGTTGAATTTTATAAAACTAATAAATTAGAAATAGAATTTGATTCTTATCCTAAAAAAGCTTGGTGCATTGATGGTGAAAAACTTGAGCGTGCAGTTTTGAAATATGAAATTAGAAATGAACAAAAAGTAAAAATAATGATGCCAAAGAAAAATGTAGCAAAAAACTTTATCAATTAAAAAAGTTCTTAATCAAAGATTTTAAGAACTTTTTTTCTGAATATGATTCCTATACTAAGGATAATAAAAGAAATAGCACTAATGATAGCTCCGATGCCGATTCCTGGTGATGAGAACTTCATAACAATATGATTTTCCCCGGCATCTATTTCGAAAGCGAGTAATGCATTACCAACTGTAAAAGTTTCAACGCGTTCACCATTAACAGATACCTGCCAACCCTTATCAAATGGAATTGAAGTGAAAATAATTTGATTATCTTCTGCAAATAGGCCACCTTCAATAAAGTTTTCTCTAAATTCAGTTAAAATAACTCGATTGCGTTCTAATTGGAAAGCGGCATTTTCAAATGCTTCGTGATCAATCGTGTAAGCATAGAAACTATCTCCCATATGGAAGTTATAGCCAACATACATCGTAAATACTTCAGCTTCAGTTGGTTGAACATTAATCACATACTGTTCATTTGCATCAATGAAATGATAAACAGGAATTTCCTCTTCAGTTTGATTGAAATAATGCCAGTTTTGACTAAAGAAATGAAGGTTTCCATTAATAATCATAAAATCAACTGAAAAATCTCTAGTATAAAAATATATATTATCATCTGGATTAATAAAAGTATAACGGATAATGGTGTGTTGATGATCATCAAAAACGATTTCAGTGTTTAAAATAGTTAGAGGTTTAAATACATCCTGAACACCAGTTGCTCGTTCAATAAATTCATTTTGAATATCTAATGGATTAGTACCAAAATAATGCCAGTCTCTTACTGATTCATTAACTGAAAACATCAACCCGGCATTTCGATTTGCTTGGAAAACAGTTGTTCCTTCATCATAATAAATTAACGAATAGCGAGTTGAATCAACTGAAGGCCCGATAAAGTATCTAATATTAAACATTAAATTATAAACTGGAGTAGTTTGCCTAAAGAAATAACTATTAATATTATTTCCGGGAAGTCCTAAATAGTTTTTTAAAATCGCCATATTTTCATAAGCCATAGAGCTAAAAGTTGTTTGTCCAAAGTAACCAAACCAAGATGGATCATTAAGACTTAGCATATGAATTTTCTCAATTCTAAACATTAAACTCCGATCATGTTCATTAACAAAATTAAGAGCTGCTCTAGTGCTATCATAGTTCCAATAAAAGTCAGGGATATTATGTTGAATATTCCAGTTATTATTAATACTTACAGAAATTTCTAACATAACACCAAGAATTAAGATATAAGGAATTGCAAATCTAATCTTCGGATAATAAACATATAGAGCATAAAGCGTAAAATAAAGGGTTAATAATAACATATTAAAGAAGATCATGCTAGAATCAATATTTTCAAAACCAAAGAAATGTAATAAGCTAACTAATCCTAAAGTTAGAACATATATTGCTGTAACATATAAAAATTTAACTTTTTTAATATTAATAATAGCATAAGCAGCAATAATAATTAAGACAAAAGAATATAGGAATGAATACCTGTATGGTAAGTCATTTGGAACGTGAAATGCGTGCCAAATAAAATCCAAACTTACAATAAAGAAGCTAGCAATTAATATTGATAATAAAGATAAATAAACAATTTTAACTTTTAATTTAATGGCTGGATTAATAATAAAGATGAATAATAAGGCAACACCTAAGATACCAATTGAGATATTAGGTGCGTTAGAGATTCCAGATGCTAAAACAGTGCTTCCAACTCCTGTGAAGTGATTAGCTAAAAATTCCCAAACAGTAAAGGCATAATACTGGCTGTCTGGCCATGCACTAGTTCCGGCACTAATAGAATTAATAGCAAGAAACAATGGGATTAAGAAAACAGCAACTAATCCTCCAGCTAAAAGACTAGAAATCCCAAATAAAAGACATTTTTTAAAAAGAACTTTAATATTTATTTTATATGTTTTTAATGCTAAATAAGCAACAAAATAGATTAGAGCAAATAAACATATCATATATCCAATAAAGAAATTAGCAAACAGCATAATCGTAAGACTAATAATATAGAGCCAAGGCCTATTTTCGTTGATTAGCTTTTCCACACCAAAAACAACAAGTGGCAACATGACTAATCCATCTAACCACATAATATTCCAATAATAAGCAGTGAAATAAGCACAAAAACCATATAATATTCCAAGTGGAACAGTATATAAAGTATTGTTTTTAAATTTCTTACTTAGATAAAAACTCATCATCGCACTAGCAGCAACCGCTTTTAGTCCGATAATAACTGAAAAAGAAGTTAAAATATTTTCTCGTTGGAAAAGAAGCATAATTAAATTGAAAGGGCTAGACAAATAGTTCATAAAATTTCTAATAAATGGAGTTCCCATACCCATATTAAAAGAATAGATCATTTGACTACCATTTCTAATGCGATCATAAAGTTCGCCTAACATTGGTCCATATTGATGATAAAAATCAATTGTTAACATTGAATTTTCACCAAATGGTGATACTTCTTGTAAATAATAAATAATACTTATAATAATAACACTAATCAAAAAAGTAATATATGGAGTGCGATTATTTATTAAGTGATTTTTAATTTTAGAAAACATTGTTATTTCACGTCCTTTTAGCAATAGTCTTATAAATAGAAAAAGACTTGCTAATATATGACTATTGTATCAGATAAGCTAGTATTTTAATAGTTAGATTTGACTATTGATAATTGACACAAACAGAAGAAACTGTTATTCTTAATTTAAGAATAGGAAGTGAAGAATTTGAAAGTAAAGGATTTAACTAAAAATTATAGTGAGGCTAGACAATTTTATCTGACTTTAAGTATTATTACATTAGTATCTTTTGTTGCAATAATGTTGGCAAGTCTAGAATTACTAGATACTCCAGAAGGATACTCATTAATAATAGTTATTTTAGCTGTCATTGTATTATTAATCGTTTATTCTGCAGAGAAGATTTATGCTATAGTCTTTGAAATTAGACTTAACACAATGGAACAACCTGAAGTAAATAAAAAGATTAAGAAGAAAAATGAAGAATAAAAAAGAATCGCATTTTGTGATTCTTTTTAATTTAATCTTTGGCTTTTTAATTCATTAGCCAAAGCATCTTTACTTCTTTTAAATTTTGACTCATCAAAAATGATATCAAATTCGCCAATAAATTCATAAATTGTTGGATTAAAACTAAGTTTAAATTCATTCATAATTTCATAAATTGAATTTTCACTTGCATCTAGAGCAAAACCATTTAAATCTAAATAATCATGTTCTTTTTCATATTTCTCAATCATATTACTATATAAGAAATGAAATGGATAAACATGTGAATAATCAGTATCATAACCGCTGGCAATAATATTAGCTCGGTTAAGATATTTAATAATAACAGCGCCTGCTACATATTCGGCATTTTTTTTCTTTAAACCTTCAGTAGCTTCAACAATATTGTCTTTTAATTGCAAAAGGGTCGCATCTGATTCCATTTTTAAATTTAAGTTTTCATCACTTGGATTTTTTTGAATCATTTGATTAAAATAGTTATTACGTTCTTGTTCAATATCATAAGAAGCTCTTGCTTGTAAGAGGAATTCTTTATAATCAACTTTAACTAACAATAATTCAGCACAATCGGATTTTTCAAAAATATTTAATAAATTACGATAATAATTAATTGTTTGAACACTGTTATTACGAATAATTTCAAAAAAAGAATTAATATCTTTTGGAGTAGCAACTTCAAAAACTAAACCACGCGCTTTTGAAACTGCAATTTTTTTTCTTGCATCATCTTCAAGGGACTCTTCTTGGTATTTTTTTAAATTAACATAAGGACTTAAACGAGGCATAATTAATTCGAAAGGTTCAAGTTCTCTTCGCCTTCTAAAATTAAGTGTTTTTAAATCATCAATAATTTTAACGTTTTGGTTATATTCTCCGGTAAAGTTTTGTTTAGCTTTTAATTCTCCAATAATTATTTCCGGGTTAATCTTTAATAGTACAACGCCTTTAGAACGATACCTCTTAGTAATATTTTCTACAAAAGTTTTTAATAAATCAACATTGTAATAGTCAATTAAAAAACCTTTTGGTGCATAAGCATATTTTTGCTTAAACCCAAAACTTTTATAAACGATTAATGATGCTGCAACTAAAGTATCTCCATTATCTTTAAAACCAACATAATCAAAACTAAAGCCTTGCTCTCCCATAAACTTAGCATAAGATGAAGTCTGGCAATAATTTCTTAATGGATGAGTACAGGCAAATCTGTCAAACTCATCAGCAGTTAATTCAACTAATTTCATAGCGTTTACTCCTCGCTAGTATTATATCATAATGACAAGCGCATAGATATAATCTTGTCTTTTATTTACAATTATTTTATAATTTTTATAGAAGAAAGTAGGTATAGTTATGCAAATTAAAGATGTTAAATCTCGCGAAGTGTTAGATTCAAGGGGATTCCCAACTGTTGAAGTTGATGTTATTTTAGAAAATAATATTAAAGGAAGAGCAATTGTTCCAAGTGGTGCATCAACTGGTGAAAGAGAAGCTCTAGAACTACGTGATGAAGATCATAGGTATCTTGGAAAAGGCGTTTTAAATGCTATTCAGAATGTTAATGGTCCGTTGAGAGATTTAGTTATTGGAATGGATTGTTTTGATCAAAAAGCATTGGATTATGCCATGATTGAACTTGATGGAACCAAAACAAAAGCTAAGATGGGTGCTAACGCTATTTTAGGTATATCAATGGCAAATTTAAAAGCTGCAGCTCAAGCAAAAGGATTATCATTGTTTGCATATGTAGGAGAAGGGAAAAGCTTACCTGTACCAATGATGAACATTATTAATGGTGGAGCCCATGCAGATAATAAATTAGATTTCCAAGAGTTTATGATTATTACTGAGGCTAATTCAGTTAAAGAAAGAGTGCGTATTGGTGCAGAGGTTTTTCATCATTTAAAAAAGGTTTTAAAAGAAAGAGGATTAGTTACAGCAGTTGGTGATGAAGGAGGGTTTGCTCCGGATTTAGATAGTAACGATATGGGATTCTCTTTAATCATGGAGGCAATTGAAAGAGCTGGATACATACCTGGAAAAGATGTGTTTCTAGGTATTGATGTAGCAGCTTCTGAATTTTATAGTAATGGGAAGTACACTCTAGCTGGAGAAAATAGAAGTTTAACTTCAGATGAACTAATTGACTATTATGAAGGATTAGTTAATAAATATCCGATTATCACAATTGAAGATCCTGTTGATGAAAATGATTGGTATGGTTTTAAATTAATTACAGAACGTTTAGGTAATAAAATTCAAATTGTTGGAGATGATATCTTTTGTACTAATAAAGAGATTTTACAAAAGGGAATTCAAGAAAAAGCTGGAAATGCAATTTTATTAAAAGTTAATCAAATTGGAACTATTACAGAAACTTTAGAAACTATTGAATTGGCAAAGGCAAATAATTATAAAACAGTTATTTCTCACCGTAGTGGAGAAACAGAAGACACTACAATTGCAGATTTAGCTGTTGCGTGGGATGTTGGTCAAATAAAAACTGGTTCATTATCAAGAAGTGATCGTGTGGCTAAATACAACCAATTATTTAGAATTGAAGAAGAAATAGATAACTAAAAAGCATTCTTTCTTGAAAAGTAGCCTCTAATATGTTAAATTATTTAGGAAATTAGGTGAATTATATGGAAACAGCATTATTAATTGTATCGGTCTTACTTATCGCGATTGTTTTATTACAAGGAAACAAAGCTAGTGATGCAGGACAAATTATTTCTGGCGGAAACGCAGAGCTATTTCAAAACCAAAAAGAAAGAGGTTCTGAATTATTTATCAGTAGACTTACTTTTATTTTAGGAATGTTATTTTTTATATTATCTATATTACTTTATATTGGATAAAAAACAAAAGATGAGTTAAAACTTATCTTTTTTTGTCAAATTTATTTGAAACCTTTTTTATCAATATGTGTCTTTATGTTTAGACGCTAGAAACGTCTATTAAATATACAAGAAAGTTGGACATATGAAAAAAGAAATAATAATTGATAAATATAATATAGTAACTAATAAAGTTGCTTTAGAAAAAGCAAAAAAGTTTAGAATTATAAGTGATTTACATATAGGTATTAGAACTATTACAAATAAAGGAAATAAAATTATACAACCATTAGAAAAATACTTCCAAGATCAATCAGAAATAGATGCGATTTTAATACCTGGTGATTTGGTTAATGGAGCAAGATCTTTTAATAATTTAGAATATATGAGACAGTTAAGGTCATTATTAGCTTCATTAGGAGAAGTTGCCCCGACAATAATATCTAAAGGAAATCATGATTTATGGCTTGAAAACTCAGAAACAGCAAAAAACTATAAAACTTTAGAAACAGTAAAGAATGTTTTTCCATTAGATAATGAACAAATAGAAATTGATGGAGTAGTTTATACCGGTTTTTCGCCAAGACATACAGCTTATTCTGTATTTCAACAAGGAAAAAAAGCTAATCAAATGTTTATCGAAGATTGGCAAAATTCCGAATTAGAATTTGAAAAAGACAAACTGAATATTTTATTGAATCATGCCCCGCATTTAATTGCTAATCCACAAGCACTAAAAGAATTAAGAGAAATATATCAATCAGTAACTTTAATAGCAAGTGGGCATTTACATAATGGTGTAATCCCAGATGTAATTGAACAGAAATTTACTAGATGGTTAAAAGATAGAGGTGTATGGCCGAGTACAAAAACGGCGTTTGTTAATGATATGTGTCGTGGAGGATATGCTTTAGGATTGAAAAAAACATTAGTAGCATTACCAAAAGAGGAACAAGAAATGTTAATTGAACTATTAGATTATGAAGCAGCTTTAGTTGTTTCTAAAGGAGCTAACCGTGTTATAGACCCACCGAGTGTTACAGAAGTGTCTATTCAAAATTCAGAACCAATAATGTTAACTAAAAAACTTAAATAACAAAAAAGCCAAGATTATTTGGCTTTTTTAAAGGGTTAAATATATATGATTATGAATTAATGCAAAGGTTAACGAAGCAATCTCTTAAGCATCTAATAGCAGCAATATCTTCTAATTTAATAGTAATAAAAGAATCGGTTGATTCATATTTTTCATGATGATGTCCTTCACCACATCCTTGAGGATGATGTTTCAAAGCGCGGAAAGTAGCAGTACCGCCAACAACTTTTTCGACTCTTAAGATACATGATCTTTCATCGTCACCAATTACACAACAAGGGTTTTCTCTGTCAACAGGACATTCCCAAGCTCTATCACCTTCGGTATAAATTTCTAATGGTCTCGTGTTAAACCTAGCAGCACCTAGTCTAGAACATGCTCCTAATCGACCATCACACATTTCTTCTTGAATTTCTTCTCTTACTGCATCCTTTTGCATTTTGCAAATATCAACAAGTAATCTACAAATTTCAGTATTCATTTTTTATCTCCTTTCTAACTTATCATATTAACAAAAAAGATAATCGAATATTTAATAAACCTATTTTTTGATAAATTTATGATTTTTTTGAACCTAAATAGTGAATATGCATATATTATAGACTATTAAAATGGTTAACTTACATGTATAATGTAAGCGGAGGATAGATATGAAAGAACAAGTTATAGAGGTCCTTAGCAATAAATATGATGCCCAAGATATTATTAGTATCAATGATTTACTTAATTTAGAAACCGCTGAAGAATTAAACGAATTAATTAAAACTATTGAAAACTTAGTTTCAGAGCATCAGATATTTAAAACTAAAAAAGATAAATATATTTTATATAAGAATTGTCCAAACCTTAAAGTTGGTTTTTTAAGCATTAATAAAAGTGGAAACGGGTTCTTAATTGCAGAAGATGGAGATATTTATATTAATTTTAATAATTTAAATAAAGCAATCCACGGTGATCAAGTATTGGTAGAAACTTTTTTATATGAAGAAAAGTTAGAAGGTAAAGTTTTACGCACTTTAAAAAGAGATACCAAAAATATTGTCGGAGCTATTGTTTTCAAAAACGATAAACCATTCTTGTTTTTAGATGATGAGAAAAAGAAAATAACTATTGAATTAGATAGCAATACAACAATGAACTGTGTTGAAGGGACAAAAGTCTTGGTCAATACAGTTAAAGAATTACCAAATAATTACTATATTGGTAAAGTTGTTAAAATTATTGGGCATAAAAATGATCCTGGGGTTGATATAAAATCAATTGCATATAAATATGGAATCTTCGAAGAATTTAGTAAAGAAACAGAAGAGTCCCTTAATGATATACCTTTTGAAGTATCGCAAGAATCCAAAGTAGGGAGAAAAGATTTAACTGATGAGGTAATATTTACTATTGATGGTGATGATACAAAAGATATTGATGATGCTATTAGCATTGATTTAAAAGATGGAATTTATAAATTAGGTGTCTATATTGCTGATGTTAGTTATTATGTAACAAAAGATTGTCCGATTGATAAAGACGCTTATATAAGAGGAACAAGTTCTTATTTAGCAGATTCTGTAATTCCAATGATTCCTCATAAACTATCAAATGGTATTTGCTCTCTAAATCCCAAAGTTGAAAGATTAGCTATGTCATGTATTATGGAAATAGATGCTAAAGGAAATGTAATCAATTATGATATTTTTTCAGCAGTTATTAAATCAAATATTCAGATGACTTATAAAAAAGTTAATGATTTTATTATGCGTGGTATTATTCATGAAGGTTATGAGGAATACACAGATAAGTTAAAGTTAATGCATGATTTATCACATATTCTAAGAAAAGCTAAAGTCAACAGAGGATATATTGATTTCGAATTAGAAGAAGCTAAATTAATTGTTAATGAAAACGGAGAATGTATAGATGTTCAAAAAAGAACTAGAGAAGATGCTGAAAAATTAATTGAAGATTTTATGATTGTTGCAAATGAAACTGTAGCAACACATATTTATAATATGGATTTACCATTTATTTATCGTATTCATGGTGATCCAAAACCTGATAAAATATCTAACTTCTTGAAACTGATAAGCTTAATGGGCTATAAAATTGTTGGGAAATTTAATGATTTAAATCCAAAAAGTATGCAAAAAATTCTAAATCAAATTAATGATAAACCAGAATTTTCAATTCTTTCAACTCTTTTACTAAGAAGTATGCAAAAAGCAATATATTCAAGTGACAATATTGGTCATTTTGGTCTAGGTAGTAATTGTTATACACATTTTACAAGTCCAATTAGAAGATATCCTGATTTAATAGTTCATAGGTTATTAAGAGAATATCTAATTAATGCTAATATTGACAATGGAACAATTGAATATTGGCAAAAGAATTTACCAACCATTGCAGAAAATACTTCTGACCGAGAGCAAAAAGCTGTTGAGGCAGAACGTGAAGTAGAAGATATGAAAATGGCTGAATATATGGAAAAACATATTGGAGAAATATATAAAGGAATTATTTCTGGTGTAACTAGTTTTGGTTTCTTTGTTGAATTAGAGAATATGGTAGAAGGTTTAGTTCATGTTAATACATTAACTGATGATTTTTATAATTATGTTCCTGAGTTAATGTCTTTAATTGGTAATAATAAGAAAAAGAAATATCGTTTAGGCGATGAAGTAACAATTAAAGTTATTGCTGCCAGCAAAATTCAAAAAACAATTGATTTCGAAGTATTTGAAAAAAATACAGCAGAATCAACCAAATTTGAAAAAAACAATTCTAAAAAAAGATAACTATGTTATAATAACCTCCATTAAGGGAGGTTATTATTATGAAAAATACATATGACTTTAAAGCTAAATTTATTATAACATTTTATGATTTAGAAGGAAAAGAAAGTGGAACAATTGATTTTGACCAAGTTGACGGATTGCCGATTGGCTCAACTATGGAAACGATTGGTGGAAAGAGTTTTAAAATAACCGCTTTTAAAAATATTGATATTAGTTATACAGGTCATGAAAAGAAGTCGATAGAATTAAAAAAAGATATTATTGATAAAACAGATGTTTCTTATAGTAGCATTACAACTTTCGAGCAAGAAGTTAAAAATCAAATTAATATTAAACTAGAAAAAAATAATACTATTGCAACTAGTTGGGAAAATAGTTTTCTTGAGCGATATATTGATTCATATGAAGAAATAAAAGAAAAAAATACCGCTTTGAAATAAACTACCATATATATGGTAGTTTTTCTTTTGATTTGATATACTTAGTATATTAAATTATTGTGAAAGTCATAAAGGGTGAAAATATGGAGATAAAAAATAAAAAAGCATATTTTGATTATTATATAGATAGAGATTTAGAAGCTGGTTTAGTACTAACTGGAACCGAAATTAAATCAATTCGTAAAGGTAGTGCAGATATTAAAGACTGTTATATTAGAGTACGAAATAATGAAGCTTTTATTATTAATATGTATATTGCTAAATATGAAGAAGGCAATAGATTTAATCACGAAGAACGTAGAAGTAGAAAATTATTGCTACATAAAAAAGAAATCATCAAGTTAAAAGATGAATCAGATCGAGAAGGTTATACAATAATCCCATTAAAATTATATATAAAAAATGGTAAAGCAAAACTTTTGATAGGTGTTTGCAAAGGAAAGCATCTTTATGATAAGAGACAATCATTAAAAGAAAAAGATTTAGAAAAAGAGGCAAAAAGAAGTAGTGAATATTAAAAAGGGTTTAACAATTTTCATCTTTATTTTGTTATTAATTAATGTTAATGTTTATGCATTAAATAGAGCTGTCATTGATATTACGCAAATGGACATTACAGACTTAAGCGAAGCATTAAATAAGGAATTAATTACAAGTGAAGAACTAGTCAGGCTTTACTTAGATCGAATTAATGAATTTGATCATCTTTATAATTCTATTATAGATATTAATGATGAAGCCATAGAGAAGGCTAGAAGATTAGATGAAGAACGTGCTAGTGGTAACGTTAGAGGTATCATGCACGGAATCCCCATTGTTGTAAAAGGAAATATAGATGTCTATGGAATGAGAACAACAGCTGGTTCAAACGCTTTAAGAGATAACTATCCAAGGCAAAATGCCTTTGCAGTTCAAAGATTAATTGACGAAGGAGCGATAATAATTGCTACAACAAATTTAAGTGCCTTTGGTTTTAGAGCTAGTTCATCAATTAGTGATTTTGGTCGTGTAAATAATGCTTTTAATCCGGCTTTTACTGCTCATGGATCAAGTGGAGGAACAGCAGTAGCTGTAAGGGCACACTTTGCAGCAGCTGGTCTTGGAACCGATACGAATGCATCAGTCAGAAGTCCAGCAGCAGCCAATAGTTTAATTGGATTAAGACCGACAGTAGGATTGGTCAGCCGAGTTGGTGTATTACCATATGATGTCAGGAGAGATACTCTTGGTCCAATTACAAGAACGGTTCAAGATTCAATTATAATAATGAATATAATAAATGCTCATGATGAAAGAGATAATCAGTCAATTAATCAAGATCCCGTCGTATATAATCCAACAATGAAAAATTTAGAAGGGATTACAATCGGTGTTCCAGAAGCCTTTATTAGAGGTAGTAATCAGAATCTGATGAGGGAAAACTGGCTTACTTATGGACCAATTACTTCATTAATGGAAACAGCACTTGAGAAATTAGAAGAGCAAGGTGCAACAGTAGTTTTTATTGAAGAATATTGGACAGGACAAACCCAAAACTGGTATCAAACCTCTTTAAGCGGGTTTACATTTTGTGATGGCTTTAATCGTTATGTTCAAGGAACAACCGGTCGAATCAGAAGTTTTAGTCAATTAGGCTTTTCAACCGAATTTTGTAATAGTAGCGGTAATTTTACAACGCAAAATAATATCAAAGACTTATATCGCGGATATATTGAAAATATTATGGAAAGATACAATTTAGATGTTATAGCATATCCGACAAATACTAACAAGTTAGTCAGGCATGGAGAGACAGATAATTTTATTGGATTAAGTTATCACGCATCATCAACTATAAACTTTCCCTCTATTGCATTACCATTAGGTTTTGATAACGATGATTTACCATATGGTATCGAGTTTATGGCTCCAAAAAATAGAGAAGATTTATTATTTGAAATCGCATTAATTCACGAAAGAGTAAATAACCACAATATTAATCCAGATATTACACCTTCACTTTATGAAATTCCAGAAGTAGTATCAATATTAGTTGAAAAATATCGTAATCGTTTAACAAAAGAGTTAAACTTTGACTTTGAATATGAATGGTTAGAATTAGTTCGTAACTATTTTAGAAACTATTCGGAAAATGAAAATTATCTTGAAGATGCAGAAGCATTGATTGAATTATATGAGTATAATTTAGTGCAAAGCGAAATGTTAACAAAAAATAGTCCGATTAAAAGTTTTCTAATGATTAGCGGCAGTATCGTTGTGATTTTTATTTTATTTATTATTGTTTTTAGAGTAATAAAAAAACTGCAGTAACAAGTTTACTGCTTTTTACTGGTTTAGTTTTATAAATTTGTTGAGGAACAGGACGGAAATAAAATGATAAAGTTTATTCTCCTTGAAGATAATGATTACTTTCAAGAAACAATAACAGAGATTATTCAAAATCAAGTATTTAAAACTAGTTTCGATTATGAAATAGAAAAACATAATAAATATAATGCTGAATTAAAAGCTTCTATTTTAGACTTAACAATTCGAAAAGTTTATATTCTAGATATTGAATTAGAAAATTCTAAATCGGGATTAGAAGTTGCAAAAGAAATTAGAAAAATAGATTGGGATAGTGAAATCATTTTTATAACATCCCATAACAAAATGTTTGAAACAGTCTATCGAACTATTTTTAAAGTTTTTAATTTTATTGAAAAGTTTCATGACTTTGAAAAAAGACTGGCTAAAGATTTAAAATTAATAATTAATAAAAAAGATGATTTTGCTAAATTTATTTTTGAAAATAACAAAATAAAAATTGAGATTTATCTTAAGGATATTTTTTATGTCTATCGAGATACATATGAAAGAAAACTGGTTATTCAAACAAGCAATAATAAATTTTTAATTAATATGACAATTTCTGAGATGTTAGAGAAACTAGATAGAAGATTTAAACAGATTCACCGCGCTTGCATTGTAAATGTAGATCATGTTAATAAATATGATTGGAATGAAGGATATTTCATATTAGATAACGGAGTTAAAGTTTCGTTATGTTCTAAAAACTTCAAGGAGAATTTTAATGGTTGAGAATTATCATGTTGTATGGTTTCTTGGAAGTTTTTTGTTCACCTACGTTTTTGTCTGCTGTTATAATTCGCTATTAGATAAGAAAAAGAGGATTATATTAAAAGACTGGATGATAATCGTATTTGCTACAACGAGTATTTCGGTAAACAATTTATATAATAGAATTGATTTTATAATACCTACGGCTTTTTTAATATTATTTGTTATATATAAAATTATTTTTAAAGAACAAATTAAAGTTACTTTATATAAAACATTTTTCATTTCGTTTCTTTCAATTTTAGTTGAGTTTATCTTATTGATTATGTTAATTGGAGTAACAAGTTCAGCTGATGCTCTCAATGATAAACCAATTTTAAAGTTATTTTTTACCATTGTAGTTGCTCTGTCATTGTTTGTTATATTTAAATTAAATCTCACTAAAAAATTATATTTAAAAGGAGAAGAGCTTTTTGTTAGAAGTAAAAGAATAATTTTTATTAGTACTTTTGCTTTGATATTTCTTGGGTATAATTACTTATTACATACTTTAGATTTTTCGAATATGTATTTTTATTTGGTTTCTTCTACTTTAATGGTGTTAATATCACTATTGAGTTATTATTACTTTAAGCAAATTTATAATAATCAATTACTAAAACTTAAAAACGACTATTTAGAAGAGAACATGGAGTTATTCAAAAATACAATTAGTGATTTTAGAGAGTGCAGACATAATATAATAAATGATTTTCTTTTTATAAAAAGTCTTTGTGATAAAGAAGTTCAATCATTAGTAACAGAAAAAATGGAAAAATATTATAAGGATTATGAATTAATCAAAGATATTGGTGAAATTCCTAAAGGCTTTCAAGGATTAATATATGTAAAATCTCGAATGATGAAAAAGCATAAGATAGCCTTTACAATAAGTTCGAACAGTTTAATAGATTATAAACAAATGAGTTATAAATTATATATTGATTTATGTGAAATCATTGCCATTACCCTAGATAACGCAATTGAAGCAACGCATAATGCAGATGAAAAAGTGATTTTCTTTGAAATAAAATCATTAGGAAAAGAAATTAGTATAGAAATAATTAATACCTTTAGTAATGATATAGATGTAAATAAACTAGGTAATTATGGATATAGTACGAAAGGCAGAAAAAGTGGCATTGGATTAAGTTATATACAAAAATTAAATAGGAATATAAGAATTGAAAAAGAAGTTATTCATAAAATGTTTAAAAGTAAGATATTTCTCCAAATAAAATAAGGTTATAAACCTTATTTTATTAATGAAACAGGACATTCTGGTTCATCTGCTATCCAAAACATACTAGCAGTACTACCTGCTGTTAGGCTTCCTACTTTGGCTAGGAATTCTGCAAGAAATCTCATTATTATTCACTCCTTTCTTTTTAGATTTTCTTATAATACAAGTAATTATTATACTGTGTATTAAAAGCTATATAAGTGAAGGGGTTAATTAAAAAAGTTTGGAATAATAAAACAAGTAATATTGTGTTTGTAAGTTCAGTATTAAAGACTAAGAAACTATATATTATAGTTGTTAAGACTGCACTAAATTGTAGTCTTTTTCTGATTTTAGGATTAATTAATGGTCTTTTTGGAGTGTCTGCAGGAGCCCAACACCACATAGCTAATAAAAAAGTAATACATAAAATGAATTTGCTATAAAAATCAAAGTAAAAATGATTTGTTAAAAGTGGGAATCCAATAAAACCAATAACAGACAATATCCAACATTGCAAACTTGTTTTTGCGTGAAATCCCCAACCGAAGCTTTTAATCGGAACATAGAATATGAAAAAAAGAAAAGCATTTAGAAAATTACCAATTAAAAAATTAACAATAAAGAAAACAGTAAACTTACTAACATTACCATAAATTGCTTCTAATCCATATTTTATTTCTTGAATTTTTACTTTATTAAAATTTGTATTAGAAGTAATTAAGTTCATTAAATTATTAATAATAATATTTTTTATCATAACAATCAATACTGCTCCTTTTATTAATAAAAATATATCAAGAAAAAACGGTAAAAACCTGCAATGTTTAAAATGTTATTTTTTATTAATTTAAAAACACCTTTCTCACTACTGGTGGAATTTTTGAAATTTTGAGCAAAAATCTGAACCTTTCGACATAATCTGACTTTTTTTACTAAACAATGTTGTTATACTGAGACTCGTCAGGGATTGGTTTCTGAAGTAAAAATTAGTAATAGAAGGGCAGGTGTTAGTTGTGAGAGGTACCGTAAAATGGTTTAACAATGATAAAGGATATGGATTTATTCAATATGATACTTTAGAAGATATTTTTGTTCATTATTCAGCAATTGTTAAAGATGGTTACAAAACTCTAAAAGAGGGTGAAGTAGTTGATTTTCATCTAATTGAGACGACAAAAGGCTTACAAGCAGTAGATGTAAGTGCAGTTCAAATGACTACGATCCAGTAGTTTTTTCTTTTGCTATATGCTATAATTTTGGTTAAGGAGATGATTGAATGAAATTAAATATTCGCGGGGACAAAATGGAAGTCACTTCAGCTATGAGAGATCACATTGAAGCAAAATTAACGAAAATATTGAAATATTTTGGTAGTGCTGATGAAGTAGAAATTAATGTACTTGTTAGAGTTAGAAACGAAAATCAAATCATTGAAGTTACAGTACCGACAGCAAAGTTTACATTACGCGCCGAAGAAAGCCACAAAGATTTATATGCAGCTACTGATTTAGTTGTAGATAAATTAGAAAGACAAATTAGAAAAAATAAAACTAGAATAAATAACCGTTTTCAAAGAGAACAACAAGTTCCAGATTTCAATTTTGATTTTGAAGAAAAAGAAGAAAATAAAAATAATGTAGTAAAAAGAAAAGAAATTGAGTCAAAACCAATGGATGAAGAAGAAGCAATTTTACAAATGGAACTTCTGAATCATGATTTCTTTATCTTTAATAATATTGACGAAGAAGCAGTCTGTGTTGTGTATAAAAGAAAAGACGGAAATTACGGTTTAATTAGTATGAAATAGGATGTAATAATCCTATTTTTTTGGTATAATATCTTCTTGAGAGGAAGATATTTTATGAAACTTTTAAAAAGATTGATTGATACTGAATATAAAGAATTAAAAAGATTTAGTAAAATAGCAGATAAGATTGAAGAACTAGAGGATGAATTCTCAAAAAAGAGTGATAAAGAATTAGCGTCAATGACTGCTTATTTTAAAGAAAGATTAGCTAATGGAGAAACATTAGATGATATTTTAGTTGAAGCATTTGCCACGGTAAGAGAGGTTGCTTATCGTCAAATTGGAGAAAAACCGTACCGTGTACAGCTAATCGGTGGTATGGCAATTCACTTTGGTAATATTGCTGAAATGAAAACCGGTGAAGGAAAGACAATTACAACAGTATTACCAGCGTATTTAAATGCCTTAAGTGGTGAAGGTGTACATGTTGTAACAGTTAATGAATATCTTACAGCGCGTAACGCAGAATGGATGGGTCCTATCTATGATTTTTTAGGTGTAACAGTTGGTGTTAACTTAAGAGAATTATCTCCACAAGAAAAACAAGAAGTTTATAATGCAGATATTACTTATTCAACAAATAATGAAATCGGTTTTGATTATCTAAGAGATAATATGGTTAGTAGAAAAGAAGATCGTACTTTAAGAGCTCTTAATCATGTTATCATTGATGAGGTTGATTCAATTTTAATAGATGAAGCAAGAACACCATTAATTATATCTGGTGGAAAAATGAATTCAGCAAATCTTTATGTAGATGCTGATAAATCAGTGAAAAAGTTTAAAGTAGAAGAAGATTATACCGTTGATGAAAAAACTAAAACTGTTATGCTAACTGAAAAAGGAAGCAAAAAAGTAGAAACCTATTTTAGAATTAACAATTTATACGATGCTGATAATACGGCATTAGTTCATCATGTTAACCAAGCTTTAAAAGCTAACTTCGGAATGAAGATTGATGTTGATTATGTTGTTGATGAAGAAGGTGCAGTAGTTATTATTGATCAGTTTACCGGTCGTTTAATGCAGGGTAGGCAGTTTAGTGAAGGTCTTCACCAAGCTATTGAAGCTAAAGAAAGTGTTAAAATAAATGAAGAAACTAGAACGATGGCAACAATAACCTTTCAAAATTTATTTAGAATGTATAAAAAACTTTCTGGTATGACTGGAACTGCAAAAACAGAAGAAGAAGAATTTAGAAATATTTATAACATGTATGTTATTGAAATTCCAACTAACAAACCTTGTATCAGAGAAGATATGGCAGATTTAATGTTTGCTACTGAAAAAGGTAAATACAATGCTATTGTAGAATTCATTAAAGAAATAAACGAGGCTGGTCAACCAATTTTAGTTGGTACAATATCGGTTGAATCAAACGAACATTTAAGTATATTATTAACTAAAGCTAAATT